>Ga0065711_1026566_pt1 | contig 65640 bp, 36 predicted proteins | sample Hoacrofraction12_FD_59098 | JGI IMG/M metagenome (GOLD analysis project Ga0065711, IMG submission 59098) | Hoatzin crop microbial communities from Cojedes, Venezuela - Epithelial fraction 12 v2 (version 2) | ecosystem: Host-associated > Birds > Digestive system > Esophagus > Crop | place... | reverse complement strand
CTTCCTTCCTTCCTTCCTTCCTTCCTTCCTTCCTTCCTTCCTTCCTTCCTTCCTTCCTTCCTTCCTTCCTTCCTTCCTTCTGAAAATATTATCCTTGTCAGCCAGGTGTGACTGTGAAATATACGTACCTCCATTTCCCTTCTGGAATGCTCCACAAGATTTATACTGGGATGTGTGAGAAGGAAGAGACAATGTGTGGTTTCCCCAGATTTCTATGTGCCTTTTCGGTGCAAGGTTTTAAAGTGAGGCTTTGATCTGACCAGTGACAACTCTGCTGAGGGTGAGGATGGTATTTTACTCTCATTTGATATTAGTTGGTGGTTTGCTGCCGATTTCAAGTCTTCCCCCCTTTTCTTCATTCACAGACTCAGACTCCTGCTGCAGGGAAAAGATGGAAATAGTTTGTTCCCCTGCCACAAAGTGTTTTCTAATAGTTGTCTCCTTTTCTGCCGTCTTTTCTTCTGCTTTAATACTTTAATAAGTGTTACCATCTGCTTGGGTGCCTGGTATTACACGCTGTGAACAAGGCCAAGAGTTTCTGAGGGGCTGGGGCAGTGTTGTTTACTATTAGGCATAATGAAGATTGTTGTGTTTGCCTGGGGCAGGTGGGCTGGGGCTGGAGCACACACAGAAATGCAGAACATGTGCCGCATTTCAGCTACCTACGGTTCTCTTAAAAGGAGGTTTCGCTGCTGAGCTAATGGTGCTTACTTAGTATGCAGGGACTCTTTTCTCCTGCCATTCTCTGGCCCCTAACATGCTTAACCTTAGAGAGAAAGACACAACACATTGTGATGCTACTAACTGGTCGAAAGGCACTATCAATTTTAGACGTGATAGGTACATGTCAGAATCAGTATAATTAACTGGAATGACAATCCTGTTAAATGTGTTCATGCCACTGCACCGGCAATAAAGCATGTGTAAATTTACAATTAAGGCCTGTCTTTCTTCTATACCTTGGAGACCAGTGACAAACATTAAGAAGTTGTATAGCATCAGGAGCTGAAGGAAGGTATTTATCACAATAAAAACATCAGGTGATGCATTTCCCAGATTATCTGTCCTTCTTATGCAAATACTCTTTTTGCTGGAAATTTCAGGCTAAGTAATAATTATATTTCTGATCTGAAAGATCATATTTCACCCTCTGAATTTTTGTTTTTATTTGCAAGATGGATGAGAACTGTACTGCTTGGCTGCCTTGAATAGAGGTATTTGAAGCAGTTCTCATTTCACATCATACATCAAGCTGCACTTTCTTTATATTTGGTATGTTGCGTATTGCATATCCATGGAGAAATTTTCAGAGATGCTGCAAGACATTTCCCTACACTGTACACAGCCGCTACAGCTCCTGCTACAGCAATGGCTGGAAAGCATCAGCACGAGTAAGATAAAGGTGATTTAAAGCATGTCTGTGAGTCAGGCAGTAAACTGACAGCCATCTTTAACCAGCCTGACCCTGGAATGACCCTGAGCTCAGCTGGTTGTGAGATAGTTGGGTCTATTATGGGACAAAGGATCATATGTCTGACAGGATGCAGAGAACACATTATAGGATCACAGCTGAGTAACAGTGCAAGACATAATGTACATTTGTTTGATGAACAACACTAGCAAATCTTGGCAAGAAAATTTAATTTCAATTATTTTGTTTATTTCAAGTCAATCTCTTTCTGCTGCCTATTTCAAGAAATTCATATTTTCTAGCTTTTTCTCTTCTAGGAACAAAACAGATAATCATGCTAGAGAAATTTATAAAGCATGCAGAATGTACACTGATAAATTCATAAAACGGGGTTGCACATTTCTATTGTATTTCCTGCTTCACATGTGGGCTCAGTCTGGACCCATTCGACATTCAATTTCTAACATCTTCACCTAAACCCACGTACAGTTTGGTCAAGAGAGGCTGGAAATATCAGAAAAAGCACAGCAGTGGCTGGAGAGAAAGCCAAGGGTTTGAAACCGCATACGGTCTTATATGTCACTGCACTCAAGTGAGCAGTGCCAGGAGAACACAATTTTGTGTGACAGGGTTCTCTAGAAGGGAGCAAAATACCAGAGTACCTTTCCAGGCTGAACTATCTGCACATTTAGTCTTGAGGATAACACTGTGGAAAGGGATCTGATAACCTCAGTTTCAGAACAGGCAAAAAGGCAAAAAGGCTGTCGGTAATTTGTATGAACTCGTGCATCAAAGGTTAGATCTGCCTTAGTCTCTCCTCCACAGAGCTCATCTTGTGCCACAGAAGGGAACGATTTCCAGGCTGAAGACGTGGAAGCTGAGGCTGGGGAGGGAAGGGGCTTCCCCGAGTCACTTGGCCACCAGCCTCCATGCCCTGACCCTGCTGCTGACCACATCAGGTCTCTGACGTGGAGGAGCGGGAGGATGGGTGTCTCATTGCCCCAGAGGCAGTGCTCAGCACCGAGGGGGAGAGCGGTGCTGCACAGTCCCTGTCAAGCCCATAGGCTGGACCCAGGAGCTCTGGAACCAGCGAGAAGCCCTTTGCAAGCGAGGGAATGGTCCTGTTGGCCTCAATGGGCCTCACATCATGCCTCGTCTCCTGAAAAAGAAAAATAAACAAATAGAGTGATTAGTAACCAGCAGTGAAGCTGCTGGTGTGGTGGACGAGAGCAGTGGAGAGATGGGTAAGGGGGGCAGCATGTCTGTCGGAAGAGAAATCTCTTGTCCCCCTACGAGGGAGACAGGGCCACATCTGCCACAGCTCATGGTAGTGCCGTGCCCTGATCCTTCTGCTGCCCCGAGGCTGTCGCAAGGTCTGGCACTGCCGAGCGGGAGGCAAAAGCTTCAATCAGCAGCAGGAAAATTGAGAGTTAACTCCCCGCCTTCCCCTCTTCCCCCATGGCCATGTGGTGGGGTGATGAGAGAGGCGGGATGAAGAACCGCACCCCCGGCAAAGCCAAGAGCAGCGCTTTACCTCAGCCAGCTTTTGAGGGGACGGGGGGTTAATCGGCTTCCCAGGCCCTGCTGTCAGTAGCCGCATGTCCTATTGCTCAGGGCAAGCTTGGATCTGGCTTGGAGTCCTGTACAAACAGCTCACTCTTTACGGAGCTACTGCGCTGGGTGACCTCTTCTAATGTATTACTGGTTTATATTTGCTTCCAAAGGGGAAATGACACGAAGTGAATCAGTGTGACCTCATTAGCGTGGCTCACACTGCTAAATGGATGACCACCATTAGGAAGGCTCTGTTGTGGCAGTGCTTTCCATCGTGTTACCTGTGGATAGTATCATCAGCTTGCTATAACCTGCTGCAAAGATTTATGCGCTATGCTAACTTGCGTACTACAGCTGCTTTCTGTCTTATAAATATTGACTTCTGTGCCAAAAACAACAACTTGGTACAACAGGAATTAATCTTCTGCTTGACTGATGCATCTTTGCAGACCAGTTTGTCTTTAGAAAATAGAGCTCTAGAGAGTTTTATGATTTAGAAAAATACTTTATAAGTTGATCTAAAATATAGGCTGTGATAAGCAGAGGCATCATTAAAGTGACATGGGGGCTATATTTTGCCTTCTAGATTTTCCTAACTGTGCCATCTGTTTGTCATCTTGACTTCTGTGAAATTGTAAAGAAATTGCCAGACTCTGGGTCTTGAATCTTTTCTGTATGTTGCAGTTTCTCTGATAGCTTACCTATCACACTATCCAAATGGTTTTAATTCACTTGATTTTTTTTTAAAACAAAAAAAATCTTTAAGCTATCTGATTTATCAAAACACTTGCAGATGCTATACCTTTTTTCCTCAGCTATAGCATTACAACGCTAAGGGAGCAAAGTGCATCCCCCACCTGGTACTAGATGCCAAGATGAATTCACAACATTGCAGGATTCTGGAGCTGACAGTAAACAGAAACATACAGAGTCAAGGTGCTAAAAAGATGAAGAGACAGAACACCAGCTCATCTTCTCCAAGTTCCTTCTAGGAAGACTTGTGCACTACAGTGCCTAAATAAATATATTTTACTGTGCAAAAGAACCTTCAGGATATTAGTCCTGAAGATGAACTGACGAACTGACAGTGTTTTGACAATTGCCCTTTATCAAAGTTCAGGTGTTCAGGGCTCCAGTTACAGACATTTTTTTGTAAGCCTGTCCAGACTATGCATGAGAGTGAGAGAAAGTGAGTACTCCCAGCTGCGATGGAATTTTTGGCTTGACTATGCTCTTACGGAGCATGTGAAAATTAGGGAAGTGTTGCGGTTTAGGACAATACTGGCTGAGATACATTAAAACGTATTATGGTCTTATACTCCATAGGCCAGACCTGCAACTGACTTGCAACTGAATTTTTGTTTGGATGGAGACTTTGGTGCTGGTTCTTTGATATTTTTAATGAAGCTTATTGCCATGCATCCCTGAATAGACAGGCTGGTGGCAGGAGTTCCTCTCCTGGGGTGAAATTCATGCCTGTGAAATGGAGCCAGTCACTGGGCTGTCTCACACTCCCCACCCAGGCAGCTGTTTGCTTTGTGCAATGCCACGATGACGCCTTCAGAGCCACTAGCTCATGCTCTCCCCACTGAAATTCTCCTTTAGCTTCAGTAAAATCTGTGGTAAAATATCGATAACCACTATGGGGGTGAATCCCAGATGGAGACAGCCTATCTGGTTGAGGTTGTCACTGACACAAGGTTTGAGAAATCCTAGACCACAATTCCTGTGAAGGCTGAAGTAATCTGAATGGCTCGTGTTAGTTATTCCACACCACTGGTTAATTTTGCCTCAAGTACAAGGTTTATGTACCTCAGAAAAAAAGAACAACAGAAAATAGTGCAGGTGCATAATATGAGCTTTCGGAAAGCTAACTTGTTATGCAGTGAAATTAAGCATTTGGGTTTTACATTTGATAAACCATTAGCTTTCTTTTTTTATAGTTGATTTCCATGCTTGCTCAGTGCTTAAGAACTCAAGCAAGTAGACGTTGGACTGGCTGAGCTGTATTGCAGTCTCACAACTGGAATTTTAAAATTTTCTGATGTCTTATTTGTAGGGGATGGATATGCCCATGCATTTAAAATTATGGTGCTGAGTGTCTTCAAACAAGAGCTGGTTTTGTCACTTCAGGGGAGACAGCTAGGAAAAGTAAACCAATACTGAATTTTAAGCTTCATGCCTGTATGGGTCCTAGTAATGCAAATATTCTCATATGGGAAAAGAGTATTTATTTTGTGATCAATCCTCTAAAAAAACAACTGAACTGATTAGAATCACTTTCAATCAATAGGAATCTTAATCAGCAGGAATCTTCATCAATAGGACTTTGAAAATGTTAACTGAGAATTCAATTTCTGTTGTGACTATAAGCTCTACAGTTATTTAATTACTTCAGGTGCAATGCCATTATTAGAAAAAGGTTCATTCATAGTGAAATGCACATAATTGAGGAAATTTTAATATATAGTTCAAAATATCAGTAGTGATTAGTTTACCAAAAAAAAAAAGAGGAAATTACATGGCTGGAATCCTTAAGTGGGTCACAGCCTGGTATGTATCTTCTGTATCTGCCTGATAAACTGTGCATCTAATTACAAATATGCCAAAGCACAGATGTGATCTTCAGTAAATACATGTTCATACGGCACACTGTTTGATTCCTGTTAAGCAAAAGAATATATTTTGAACTCTAGGAATGATTCATGTATGGAAAGTAACATGAGCTGTAGTTTAGATGTGTTAAGTTCCAGGCGTCAGATTGCAAGGTAGGAAGCCTTATGACAACTTAGTCTTAATTTTGAATTCATATCTATAAAGCAAAGTCTCTTTAGTTCTTTGTTCAATACCTTCCACAAATGGGATGCTGATCAACACCACAGTATGAATTGCTACTCTTTTTCGTTTATGGAAAGCAAAACCAGACACTGGCACTTCTGTAGTATTCCTCATCTGTGGTATGGGGGTTGTCAGCAGGGGCCATGACTGAAGGCCCAGAACTGGCCAGATTCAGCTGAATCCTTACCTCGCCTGCAAAAGCTGTCTGCAGTCAGTGTAGCCATCCGTGCTCCTGTAGGGTGGGTTGCCCTGACACTTCATGTTATTTTAGGAAATTGTGATTTCATTACCTACTGGGAAGAGTAATCTCTTTTGTCTCTGAGAAAGGGAAGGTTTTGTGGAAAGGGTTTTCTCCTTTATCCAGCTTTAATCTTGAGATCTTAATCAAGCAAGCAGATCACGGTTGGTGATATACGAACAATGTTTTGGGTTTTCATGGCTCTCTGGAGGCTCAGTCCACTAATATTTCAATCCCTGACAGCACTGGGAAACAGTTCTCGGTGTGCTACCTGATATTACTGACTTGCTTAGGCTCTGACATTGCATGTGCTTGTGATTCTGTCCCCAATGTACAAAGCTAAGCATAGGCATTACCCTGGATTTCTAGGATCAGAGCAAAGCTACAAACAGTCACTCTGCTGCTTCAGTGCCAGCTGAGTCGTCAGGTGAGAGCTGAGCCCAGCTCCAGGCCAGCATGACTGCAGAGAAAAAGACTTCAGACAGAGAACGTGTGTGTGGGGTTTTGTGAAGCCCTCAAGTTTCTTGAAAAGTCCACTTGGACTACGTGTTGTCCATCAGGGAGTGGATGAGGTGAGCATTTCTGGGTTGGAAGTTCAGCATGGTCATTCACTTATATTTCGGAGAGGAAGGAGAGATCTTTCGTTTTCCTATGTCTTCCTCCTTGCTCTCCTTCTCTTGTATTAAGGTGAACCTGAATGAGACAGCTAGCAGAAAGCCAGCAAAACGTGAGTGGAAGATCTAGCCTTGAGTCCCGCTCATGTTACTCTGAAAAAATTGAAGTTTGATTTAACCAGAGGAAGAGAGGCAAGAACCGCTTTTCCCTGGGTGTCAGGGAAGTCACCCTTGGCATGTTTGGTTTTTCTCCTCAATTTCAAATACGTGTAAATTCCTTCCAAACTTCTCTAGGGATGAAAGCTTTGATGATGAGCTTGATCTCAGCTCATAAAATACTTTTATTTTCTGCTGAAGTTTTGAGGAAAATCCTTTGATTCAACTTTGAGTCACGGAAGAGTGAGACAATGAATCTTCTTACAGGCTACAACTTAAAAACAAGCAAGCAAGCAGACAAACAAAAATACCCCAGAGAAAATTGTACCAAATTTTGATGTCTGAATGTTCTTCTGTGAAGGCCAATGTCCTAGCCCAGCTGTAGTCCCACAAGATTCAAGGAATTCCATGCAGAGAAGACTCCTGGGTAAAATCTCATGTTTGGAAAACAGAGTGTTGAGAAACAATTTCTAAGTATGCATGGGAAAAATGTTCCTTTGATAAATACAAACAAAGGAAAACCTTCTAGCGTGACAATATGGGAAATGGAGAAGAGCTGTCTATTCCATTTGATGGGAATATCACACTGGAGCCAGACTGCTGTGGAGGATTTGGAAATGCCTGCAGATGCACTCGTCTCGGTGTAGTGAGGACTTGCCCATTCCATGCAACTACCTGCTTTTTTGAAAACCAGTTCAAGCACTGAGTTCTAATAACTGGCTTATGCACTCAAAGTGTTTGAAGCAATGCATTTGCTACCAGTGTTTGTAACATTTAAACAGTAAGTTTGCAGCAAATATCCTACTGTTTTATTCCATATTTATTTTAAAATACTTTGATAATGGCCTTAAAATAATTTTAAACCTTCTAACAAGTTAAAGAGATTGCTGAATGAAGTGATGGCAGGAGTATATCTCAATTGTCAGTATGGATCCACAGACACAGATGGACTTGGGCTTCACCATGGTAATCACACCTCTCCAATCCAGTGGCGAGTGGTTGCCTGCTTAACTGGACTACGGGATTTCCAAGCATATAAATGTGCTGTTAGCCACAACACTCCCTTGTGTGCTATTGGCTGTAGAAATTTGGTGAGATTTAACCTTTTTCATATGATGGGCCATTTAGACCTGGGCAGATATTGATATGGATACACAGATTCTACTTGAAATTCAAGTACTTATCCTTCATAAATCACCAACCTGATTTTGTTTTTTGAAGCTGTGAAGTGCTAAGCATGTTCTGTATGCCTGATTTCATATGATGACAAATAAAAGCCTGTAAAATAGCTGATGCCATGAAATAATACCGGCAGGAGTACACAATGAAAGCAAAGTAATAGTGTTTACAATATCAAGGCTTATCATGCTGTGTAAAGCAAGGCTCTTATTTCAACTGCATTCAAATCTGGGCTCTTCTCACTGGTTTTGTCTTAATAACAAGCACACATCTCATACTGGCAAATAGAGCAATCCCTATTGAGAATAATACGCCTGTTGTTGTCAGAATGGATCTCCATCGACACATTTAACAGCTTGAAGGTATACACTTCAGACACTATAACTTACACTAATTAATCTTTATTACATCATTAGTGCCTTGTAAAAAAAAGAAAAAAGCAGAATCTCTGCACGAATGTCTCATTGACATTAATGAATACGCCTGACGTTAGTAGTTAAAGCTAAACTTCATTTTGAAAGAGGGATGCTCTGAGAAACTTAACACAAACAGTGAGCTGAAACACTCTTCTCTGTTGCTGTACAGTATAACCACAGCATATTCTTATCTGATGATGAGTTATGGGTTTCCGTGTTTAGAATTCAGAGGATTACCAAAGAGATTATCTGATCTGTCAGTCAAACTGATATCTTGATGGCTTGGAATACTGCTACAGATTTAGTAAAGTGTCTTTGCTCTAATGCTCATTCTGGGTGTCATAGTTAACCAACATCTTAATTACATGTAATGAATAATCTCTCCAATGGCTTATTATTGTAATACAAGTCTCAGTAGCATCATATCAGCAGAGTCCATAGGTGGGAGTCACTTAGAGCTTCAGGGTCCCACTGAAGGACTGCTATAATAAAGAATTCAGTAAGCCTTACCCGTATTGAGTTGAATGAATTTGCTTCTGATTTGCTTCGGAAACTAAGCACTCTCAGGGCTGTCTAGGGAACTCAGATGGCCATATAGAAAGTCCAGGTGCAGCAAGCACAAGCTTCATCATGGCCAAACACCTGGCCACAGAAACTGAATAACTGAAATTGAAATAATGCACACATACCCACTGCTGCTACCATACTGATTCTTATAGTGAAGAGAAGAAGCCACAGCACAGTCAGCTGAAAACAACTTTTCTCCTTAAGTGGTGACCTGCATCCAGGTGTCTAGTAGGACCTGGAGGCTTTGCAATGCCCTATGGGCCTCCAGGCTAATAGACCAATGCATTGGCAAGTTCACCTGTTGTCTTTACCTCGCCCTCTCTGCTTTCCTAGATCAACGTTTTGTTCTCATCCCTCCATCTGTCTGCTTATCTCACACAAGAGGAGGGACAATTATGTGAGATTGTTTGGAGATAAGAGCTGGGGGGTGCTGGGTGGGTAACAATGCTAGGCACCAGAAAAGGGATGTACAGATACTCCCCAAAACCTATTAAAAATCCCCAAACTGGTAAGTGTGAACAAACACTTTCAGCACAGCAATTCTTCATTTACTTGCTTTAGATTTCTCTGGCACGTTATCAGTGCTGTTCAGGCAACCCCAGGTATAAAACTGCTGAAATATCTAACATGAATGAAACATGAAAGCTTCTTCTGGTGGCAGCTGCCAGGGCTGTCTGTGCTCCATCACAGCCCAAAGTGGAATTGCAGCAGGATAGTAACGGTGGGCTATCACTGTCCCCTCGTAACTCTGCAGAGGAAGAGAATGTCACTAACATAGCTGAGTCCCTTGAGGGACCTATCCCTGCTGAAGGCAGCTGATTTCACTGAAAGCTGTTATTATAGGATATAGCTACATATATAAGCTTTTGTCATTATAGAAGGCCAGAGATGGGTTTCAAAGGCATGTTATAAAATGGCTGAGTGCTCATTCTCACAATGATGCAAACTCATCTGTGCTGTGCAGTGTACTCTCATCTAAAACGTAAATACCTAAAAATCAATGCCATTAGTTCTCTGGATACTGAAAAGAAACACAATGGTTATGGTGGTTAACATATATGACACATTCCTCTGATCTGCAGAAAAACACGAAGCATGGACATATCCTCTGTGACTTTCTGCCATAGCTGAATACAGACAGCACAAAAAGGACCACATTCTCAGGTGGTGTAAGCTGATACAGTGTCCCATACTCACAGCTGGGCCAGCTGGTGGGAGATAAAAAGTTTCTTTCAAGAAGATCTAGGAAAAGAGCTGAAAGGATTAGCAAATGTGAATTCCAGTAATTGCATTTTCTCTGTCACGATCAGGCTGTATTTGTAGCCATTTTCCATGGAAGTTCTTGCGTTCCTGTCTCTAGATACAACTACCCTTGTGAAGTACTCTTGAGTATTTGCTTCAGGATTGCTGACATGCTTATCCCAATAGGAAATGGATATGATCAGCTACAACAAAGCTGCACGGACAACATGAGACTAGTCATAGCCAGGCAATGGAGAAGCTCACAAGTGATTAGCTGGACAAGATTTAGAAGGAAATGTGGCCGAAACGAGCTGAATTAATCACAGTTAGCATTAAATTAGATTTTTGGTGCATTGTTACAGGCTATCTTAACGTGTGTCTAATTGAACTTCTGCCAGCTGTGCCTGGTATGCGTAACAGGTCCCTTGAAACTGAGACAGAAAGCAATGATCTGCAAATACTAACTGTGTCCTGTAGCGGTTGAGACTTAAATGCGAGCAATAGAGAGGAAAACTACAAAGTTTGTTTTACCTCATTGATGCACCCCTGGCATAGCACAATGAATGGTGAAAGATGCAGGATTCCTGCTGATCCTTATGGTGGGGTGGGCCTCCTTGCTTTACCATTTGCACATCAGGACAGATCTTTTGCTGCCATCAGGTCATTGAGCTCCACATATCAAAAGACACTCCTCAACTGGAGAGGAGAAAAATCCCCCATGTTTCTTTACTTTGAGCTTGATAACATCAAATGAACAAAGTGACCTTGCATACACATTATCCAAAATGATGTGCATGCCGTATTGTTCCCAGTTCAAAGAAGCAGCACTCTGCTTTAAAAATAAAATGGTAGAAATTGGTAATTTAACGGCATGTAGCAAGCAGTTTTCAGCTTTCCCTGCTGTGAAGCAAGTCCATGGCTTCCTGTCTTAATCAGGATTTTATTTAAATAAGTTTCATTGTACCACAAGAAATGAAATTGGCAACTCATTCTCTTGCAATGAGCCACATTGTCTGCAGGGCCAGCTCAAAGCTTCTCAGCAGTGTTGGCAGGGTTGAATTCTGCAGCCCCAAGGTTGAAGGACTCAGCTCGTCCTGCTGCTGGATGGGGAAAGGACGAAGGAAGGGCTGGAATGGAGGCGAGTCCTGGAGAGCCAGGCTTGCTACTCCTGTGCCACTGGGGTGGGACATCTGCCACATCCCCTTCCTTGACTTTCCAGAGCTCTGCTGTAGATGAAGAAAAAGCTATTTCGCCTTTCCTACCAGTCATCTGCTTGAGGTAACTGCTGACTTCGCCAGTGGCAGTGCCAGCTGTGGTTATTAGTGTGTCACATTGAATGCAATGTGGAAGGCAGAGCGAATAGTGGGGCCACTCTGAACCTCAGCGGGAGAGAGGTTTTGACTGGCAATGAGCCTGTAAAACTGCCTTTCCCCCAGTGAAAGGCTGGCTGTTCTTGTTTACTGCTTTATGCAGGTATTATTTCCAACTCTCGCAGCACCGCTGTGAAATGTGTGTCTCGCCTTTGAACTCAAAGATCAGGATAAATTCTCCCCTTCACTAGAGTTTGACTTCGGTTGAGCAGTGCGAAGGGAGAGAGGCAGCCTCAGTATGATCCTGGAAGTAATTTAGATTTACTAATGTTAAACTTGGGGTCTGTCCTGCCACCTTCTTGACAATCAGCATTCGTACTGTGCAAACACCAGCCCTGCCTCCTCCACTTCTGCTTGCCTGTAGGACTCTCTCCTTGGAGGGAACTCGCCATTGACCACCGCTCACCATAAATGGTGTGGCCTGAATGCAGCAAAGAGTTTAGTTCAGGGAGTTACCTAATCCACCCAGACTCAAGGAACATGGGATTGTACAATCTTTTATTTGCTTTAACTCTTGCGAGTTGCTGTTTTCAGATGTCAGGAACAAAAACCTGTCCCAGTCCTAAACTGGTTATAGGGGCTTTGTTAGCATAGGACTGCACCAGCTTAACAAACAAGATGGAGTAAGTTTAAATCTAATTACAAATTCTCAACTGGAATAGAGAATCTGCAGTAACTTTGGGACTAGGCGTGCCTGTGTTACCAGAGAGGGTTAAAATTACTTCCTCAGGGCCAACAGAGCCTGCGTACGCAGGTGCAATCTTCTGGTGGCTTCTGTGGCACCTTGTGCGGAAGATGTTTTGAGTGCTTCAGATGAATTGCTGGCCTCCAACTATCACATCAACTCTGCCTGGAGTGATTTAGGGCAAGAAAGATGACTCAAGACTGGTCTTGCACATAGATACTTCCTAAAAGTTCTGATATCATTTGCAATCAGCACAGGCAAGATGTAGGCTGCCTACCCTTAGGCTAGTGAGTTCTGTGTCTTAGGAGCAGACTGGGGGTCAAAGCATTTTTAGGAGCACCCTCTCTGGGGTTGCTGCTATTCTGGGGACAGTCAGCTGGGAACCGCTGGTTCTTCCTCCACTAACCTATCTCCAGCTCATAAGGTATCCTGTGATGAATATTTGAAACACACAGTTACGACCTTAAATACTTGGGTTGAAGCAGTAATTGTAGCTAATCACTGAAGGGAATAATGAGACACTTCTAGATATCAGATGACCATAACACAGTAATACCTGTCTCGTCACGTTTTATTGTCTAGCGACATGATGAAGGTTTTGAAGATAATTGAATGGCAGGCATTCACGAGTGCAGTGCGTGATTAAAGGAGCAAACAGCCTAACAAGCATGGTCAGGTTCCGTGTGCGTTTCAGCTGCTCATTTTGCTGAAGGCCAACAATTTATGCTACACCCAGTGGCTACTGACTCTCTTCAGACCAGGTACATGCAATAAAACTGGAATGTTAATTGGGGCCGACTGCAAGGCCTTAAAGGGACAGTGTCCTTGCAGGTACTGGTGATACTTTATTCTAAGTCATTTCACTCTTGAATTTTAACTTAAACCATGGTCGTTGAAATGCTTATGGGAAAGAATTAATAGAAGAAGCAACATGTTTTGACACATATTGGACACCCTCATTTCAAAGTGAAATGCAGTGCTCATTTTTTTCTTGCAGGTGAGATGACATAGCAAACGTTTTAAGTAATGCCCGTGGTATGTGAGAGAGGCACTGTACTAATAAGTCTGGAAAAATGCCAGTGTTGTGGAGTTATTGATAGGTCTGATATAAAATTCAGTTTCTCCAATACCATTCCAGCTAAACAGAATGAATGGGGCATTAGACCCTCAAGGTGTGTGGCTGCAGGTGTATCACTCACTAAACAGCTTCCCAGCTACTCAGTTAAGAGGGAAAGGCAACTTTCTGCTTAAAAGTACAAGGTTGCCAGTACTTTTTCTACAGCAGGTAGCTGTCTTGCTACTTGCAGGGTTATTGACTCACTATGTAATTACTGTTAAAATCTGATTTTCTTCTCTCAGCTTTATAACCGAAGTAGGGATCCTTGAAACTTGGTAAGAGCTCAAGAAGTAACTCCCCAATAAATTATTTAAATGTCAGCTGTCTAGGCTCAGTTTCTCAAAGGTATTTAAGGTCTAACTCTCCAGTGGCTAAAATCCCACCACGGCCAGAGGGAAGTCAAGTACCCCTACAGGATTTAAGTTTTCAGATATCATTGTGAATTTGCCCTCTAGCATCCATAAAGCTTCCTGTTGAGTGGCACAAAACGTTTCCTGCTCTCCAGAGATTAAGCATATTGGCTAGCTACACCAACCCCCACCTGTCAAAAAGGGAAGAAAAAAAAAAAGGTGAACTGAGATCAGTAGCTGGAAAGCAAGCATCTCTCCAGTATAACACTAACTTGCTGGACCATCAAGCCAACATATCCTTGGAGGTTTGCCACATCTTCTGTTTTCTCATGGACTGGACGTTGACAGCAGTTGAGATCCTCATACTGCCCAGACTCTCCTGACATGAGAACTGTACATTGATTACAGATGAAGGGTGTTGGTTACATCTGTTTCAGGGCCGCTCCACTCTCTCCGCTAACAAGCTGAACTGCCTCAGGCCAGTTCCCTGTTTTTTGTGGCTCTCCTACCTTTTCTCACACTTTCTCATGAGGCAACACACTAATATTTGTCTTGTGTGGAGCTTGGCTGCTGCACATCTCCTCAGCAGCTTGTGTCACCAGCTGGATCAGCTGGACAGCAGGCCAGGAGGGACAGATACGGTTGTGGTGAGTTTTGAACATGATTAAATGCACAAAGGCATAAGAGGTTTTAGCTTTGCAGCTCTAAAGATGATATACCTTGTAAAGTTATAAAGATTCCTCCTTAAGGAGATTTTCACGTATTTCCTCTTTGAACAACGGGACATGTTCTATCCTGTGGAAAATCTATGCTGTACTTTGACAGTTTTTGCCTTGATTTTTAGACTCCCTTGAATATGATAGGCTTGTATTTTCACTCAAATGCCACAGACTTCTTATACATATCCCCCTTTAAAAATTCAAATCAGTAAAGAGGGATCAATGGGGGATCACCCCCATCGAATGAGGGCATGGAGCAAAAAACAGAAAAGCAAGTGAATATGTTTAGAAAAAAATGAGAGCAGAAATAATAGAGGAAAGGATGGAGAAAAAGTAACTTGCAGAAGCTAATGATAAGCATCTTGGCTTATTCTTCTGTGAACCACTTTTTCTTTTCAGATACCTTTTTTTTAACTCAGGGAAAACAAAGATTGAGCTCGTGGCACAGTGCAAAGGAGAGGTCAGCCTGCGGAGGAGGATGCTGAGCTACTGGGATATCTGCTTCTCAGAATCGGCTAATCTTGGTGCTCCAGACAGGTTTTGTTGTTGTATCAGCTCATTTCTGCCTCACCTTACTGTTGTGTTTGAGTTGCACCTCCTGCAGCGAGGGGAAGCGTGCTGGTCAAGGAGGTGCTCACATGCCTCCTGTGGCCTTGGCTTCCTAGAGTACATAATCCTTGTGGGTCATTTGTCACCTAGCCTTACATTGGGAATGAAAGAAATGAGCCTTTTAAGTGAACTTTCCCATCTTTTCAACTCTCACTTTATTCCCAGCCACCATCTTCAGGCAATATTGAGGTCCACACCCTGAAATTTAGTCTGCAGCAATCTGTGGTCTGTATCCCAGGTGGGGCTTAATTTTGGGAACTCACTAGACCCCAACTTCTGTTAGCCTTGTTCTCTTCTGCGTGGGATTAGAGTGCCTCTGCTGTCAAAATTACTAATAGACCCCTGAGGCAGAAAACGTTTCTTCTGTAATCATACGTACTGTGCTACTTCACATCTGGAGCGCTGCAGGGCCGCTCTTTTGGCTACCTCTCACTTTGCTGGGGAGAGAGATGGAAAAATGACTCTCTTTCCTGGTACACCTTTAACATACTTTAGTTCAGTTTACATTAAATACCCAGGAGTGAGGACAGAATGACAGCTACTGTACTGTGTGAGCTGCCCAAAGGTAGACTCTGTTAATACAGAAGTTAGACATTGTGACAGATAGATGGGAGATAAGCAAAAGGCTATTATCCCAAGGTAAAGTTATTTCAACATACTGCCAATAACCCCTACATATAATTTGGATGAGAGGTGGGAGAGGCATGACTTCAGCTGAGATCCTTTGACTGTCATCTACACCTTTCAGTGAGGCTCTGACACTTTATCAAAGGGGAGGGGGGGAAAGAAAGATCAGTCTTTATATTCGGGGCAGATGTCCAATAAGAAACTCCAGCAGAAGATTAAAGTCTTTAACATGAAAGAGAGATCTAGTGCAATGTGTAATATCTAGCAGTTCTAAAAATAAGCGTGTTTGTCAAGTCCGCAACAATCAGGCTGATTGCTAGCTATGACAGCATGACATATAGCTTGCAATCTGGCACAGGGGAAAAATGTTACTCAAATATCTTCACAGGCAAGCTGGCCTTTACATTTACAGGAGAGGGACTGCACAACAGCCTCTAGTCCCTCTCCTCAGCTGTGACAGCCCAGTTCCTAAGAACCTGGAGAGGAGTGGAGAAGATAATTTCTGAGGGGCATTCAATAAATATCCCTGCCTGATCTTGAAAGTCTCACCAGATCCTTCTAATGGTCTTGCCATAGTGCAGGAGTCCCTCTCACGTCTGCTGGAGCATCACACGCTGCGGCTGAGTTGTTCAGATTGATACAAGGAGGAGGGGAATGATAAGTCTAGAGAGGTGACGATTCTTCAGCAAGCAGTGGCAGAGCTGGGGCTAGGACCTCTCTCCACCCCAAAACACAGAGAACAGAGAAGTGACCAGAGAAAGGGCTGCACGCGGAGGATGACTGCTTGTGTGCTGATTGATTTCACAGTGTATTTCCTTTTGAACGCCAAGTCTTCCTCTGGGAGCAGGAAAGGAGCAGTACACCAGATACAAAGATGGGGGTGGGTTTTTGGGGGAGGAGGAAAACTGGGGTGGAAAAGCCATGTAACTTGACCATAGCCATAAAGGAAGTTGATGTTCAAAGCGGTATTCACATATGGAACTGCTCTCTTCCTACTTCTAAGTATGTTGAAGGAGCACTAAATATAAGCTCAGGATACAGGACAACCTACTGGTCCACGCTTAGCAAGCTGCCTTGAATTTATGGCCTGAGATCTGAACCGTGGCACACAGAGGAATTGTTTGCTTCCTGGGAGGGAGCTGCTGTCTTTGGGCTGCAAGTGGTACCTCTGTGGCAGTGCTCTGCTCCTGGGCTGACACAGTGCTCCTCCGAGGGAGACATCAATGCACAGGCAGCCCTTTGTAGGGACTGAGCTCGTCAGAGCTGGACTGGGACCAGGAGCAAACTATATGCCCTAATAATTAAGCCCCCAGACAGTAAACATTTGTTCTTTCTAAGAAGTATGGTTGACCTGATTTGCTCTTGAAAGGAAAAATGTTTTAAAAACTCACTTTAGCTTTCATGTCTTCTTAACTGCGTATGAAACAGGACAGTCCGTGCTTTCTGCAAGTCCGAGACCTCCAATGAAGTCTCTGGGTATGAAACTATATCACGCTGTCCCTCGTCTCTCCTGGCTAACCTTCCTCTGCACTCCCACAAACCGCACATTTGCAAACCACTCCTTTCATTTCCAAGTGTCCTTCTGATCACCTCCAATGCAAAGGATTTTTTTTTTGCTACTTTTTTCTTTCCAGGGAGCCAAACACTAAAATCTGAATGCGAATATAATGTTAACCTTGCTAAACCCTGTTACAGGCCAAAAGAACAGCCATATGAATTGCATAGCTAACGTTCTTCACCACCTCATTAAAATCCAGGACAGCTGACTGCAGATGCTCACATGACCAGAACTGATAGCATTTCCAACCCTCCACATTAATAAAATTCCAGAGTACTCCATTAAAACACTGCAACTCCACCCTCTCCCCAAGACACTTCTGGGGTTTGTGAACCCGAGGAAGGAAAGCATCAGGCAGCAGAACTATTTCTGGTTCTGGCAGGCATCCTCTGTTCACAAATAAAGTCTTTGATTCCTGTAGCTTTTTTTTCTGCTTTTAAATGCAGAACTTATGACTTCATACTTTCTTCCCAGGGCTAAATAGTGCTGGTTCGTGCCCATTATTGCACATCGCATTCTAAAGTAAATAACTTACCATGCTCTGTTCCTGTGGAAATTAAATACAAGCTCCTGACTCCTGTCATCTGGTACAGGTCCTATTTTTATGGAAATTCACTCCGTTTGGAAAAAACAAAACATTTTATGGAAATAGAGCCACAGAAAGCTGGCTTAGTGTCTCACAGTTTGTCCCCAGGGCTGGACTGGGTGGGGAGAACCCAGTTTCACTTACTAGAGGTCGGACCAGAGTTCATTCATGTGCTCCTTAACTGTTCCAGTGCCAGTCCACCAGGCTGTTGCCTGTACTGTGGAGAGCCTGCTGCATCTCTGAGGGAACCATAGGGAATTGTACTATCCTTGCTATAGAGAGAGGTATTGGATATACTGGATCCATTTAACAGCTTGAAATAGTTCAGAAAGTTTAGGTAATAAGAATGACATTGTGGTAGCGTCTTGAGTGAGGACTGGGAAAGTATTCCCATACACAAACATGTCCAAAATGCCTCTGGTTTCTGGGAAAGCCTTGTCCAATTCATCTTTGTAAGGTAAGGAATTAGTTAAATAGCTATAATTTATGTGCTTACTCACCCATAAGTGTGAATTGCAATTCCTTGCCTCCTTGACCCCAAAGGGGTATGTCTGGGTTTCATGACTGTAATTCGGATGGTATTTTACCCACAGACACTGTCGGCAACGTCAGCATTTCTTGCATGACAGGGTAAGGGTTCATTACCCCTGGAGAGCAAATCCAAACCCATACCTAGGAACAGATCCAATGCTAGTCTAGCCATGCTCCAGCAACCCGCTTTTGAGTGTCCAACAACCAGAGCACTGCTGATTGAATCTACCATCAGCAATGTGTTTTTCGAGATCCCAGCTGTTACCCTGGGCTCACCAGGAGGACTGGCATGTGAAGCTTTCAGGAGGGAAAGAAAGATCCTGTTCTCTGACAGTTTCAACACTGCTGTGTGATGTGTAAGAGGCAGCAAAGCATGTCCAGAAACCTGCTAAGCTGAAAGAACAGCCAAACCTTTTGTGAACAGGGTTCCGACTTTCAGTTGAGCAAAAGTGCTAATGTTTCCTGAATGCATGATTTCTGACATTTGAAAATGCCTGGCTTTATGACAGTTCAGTAAAACTTGGCTTTATTACAGTTGGTATGAATTTTATCATTGATTTCAGCAGAGCTAGAATTTTCCTTTGCACATACAGACCCACAAATCGTCTACAAAAATTCACCTATTTAAACTTGCTCCAAAATGTTTTTGCAGTCAGGTTTACAATATAAGATGGAAGATCACACTGCCAGTTTAAGTTGAGTCAGATGCTGAAAGCCCTTTCACATTTAAGGCATGATACTTGGGAATAGGATGACAGCCTGTACCATTTCACTCTTTGGTAGTACATAATAGAGCAAGTGTCACCTGTTACAAAAGCTGTCAGCACTCTCTTCGGTGGAAGGTTGATTGAACAATGAAAAACACTCGTCTGATTCAGCCAGGACTTATGATGATATACTGCTGTGTACATTTTGGGTTTTAACTGTAAGAAAACATATAAACATGAATGCATATATCTATCTACATCACTGACCTTTTGCCCTGAGCTGGAGAATTTCTTTATCCCTCCTTTCACCTTTTACATATTTCGATTGCAAGTGCTTTATTCCACGACTACTTGCAAAGTTGCTTCCTTCATAACATTTCCCTTGATCACCAATTTCATACACCACATTACTGAGTACCCCCAATTCTACATGAAACAAGAAGTGCCCATACTCACTAGGATGAAGTCAATTTTATATTTTTTCCCCAGTTATTCCTCTTCTCCCTGGTTGTTTAAGGCTAAGAGAACCAGTTTCCAGCCAGGCTGTGTGGGCAGGAGATCCAGTAATGAATGGAGGCCATACCATGCTGCAGAAGTGTCTAGGAGGATCACTCTCTGTCTAAACAGTCCTGCTCGCCATCACAAGCAGGACGCATACGGCTGGCTTACATTTTTCCACACTGCCTTAGCTCAAGGAGAATATTTTTTCTCTCACACCTATAAACAAATTTTGTGAGTTCCCTGAAGGCTTTGGGTGAATTGTGCCGGATGAACCTTGTTTGTTAGGCTACTTAGCACAATTACCATATAACACCTGTTTTGTTATGACAGCATTTCCCATATGCACAATCAATCCACTGTAGTCACCCAGAGCCTGAGGACTTACTTCACGTTTTACTTAAGGTTTGTTTCTGTTTGCTTAAATAAGCATTTAAGGCAAAGCAAAGTGGAAATCCTGGCATTTGACCAGGTTCTGGCAAGCAGCTCAGAGGCAAAACCAAGGAGGAGACTGCAGTGGTGCCTTTCTACCCTGTCACTGGCATGCTTGGAGAAATGAGGATGACTAAAATGAAGGTGACAGAAGAGACTACTGCTTAAGCTGTGATCTTGCAAAGACTTCAGAGCAGGGGAGCTCTTAGGGCTATCCAGGACCACCTCACTGTCCTTAGCTGTCCCTGTGACTGCAGGAATTGAGCAAATATGGTGCTTCTGCAGGCTCAAGATTTGAAGCTCCAGAGCTTGTGGGAAGCCCAGGAGGAAAGGGCAGAGTTGCTCATGTGCTGGAGTGCTTCATGTCCCCCTTTGCAGGCCAAGCTACATCTGCACCATCACGCCACCATGCTCCTGACTGTAGCTGAGTCCCAGCTGCCTTTGTTTCTCCTTTCTAACCACATCACAGCCTCCTCCAGCTTGGTCTTGATGCACACAAGCCAGCTTCTTCAGGGGAAGGGTGGAGAGTGGAGAAGGTGATTGTGGGCAAGTCACCTCTTGCCTGCATATGTGGGCCTGATACAACTGTTATACCCTAAAAGGGCCATGAGACCTTGGACATGTGGGTGTAAGCAGTGGCCCCACTTTCTTGGGGACTTCTGCTAAAGGTGGGGAAGACACAACAAGAGAATTTCGCCTCACAGTTAACCCACTGCTCTCCAGGATGCTGCTATGTATGTGTGGGAGGCAGCCTGTGGTTAGTGGAGTGAGCTGATGGAGCATCAACATTGTTTAAAATCCCATTGGTACCACAGATACATGTAGAATGACAGATCACGGGAAAGCTGAGGCTGAAGGGGAACACAGGCAGGCTTCGGTCCAATTTCCTGGTCACAGCAAGGTCAGCTATGAGACCACATCAGGTGGCTCAAGAATTCATCTAGCTGGGTCTTGAAGACCTCCCAGGATGGTGACAGCACAACGTCTCTGGGCAGCAACTTCTGGCATTCAACTGTCTCCATTGTGAAAAAGCTTTTTTTCTGACAGCCATTCTGAACCTCTTCTTTCAATTTATAACGATTGCTCCTCATCCTTCTGCCATGCACCTCTGTCATGATCCTGCCTCCATTTTCTCAGCAACTTCCCTGTAGGTACTGAGAGGCTGAGGGGCTGCCCTTACGGCCACCCAAAGTCACCTCTTCCCCAGGGTGAACAAGCCCAGCTCTCACTGGGCAGGTGTTCCAGCCCTCACCACCTCAGTGGTCCTCTGCTGAGCTCGCTCCAGCTTATAGATGTAATTCTTGTACCAGGTGGTCCAGCATGGAACTTCTTGTGTCTGGGATGCAGACAAAGACCAGCTACAATAACACTGACTGCATTGGGTTTTATTTTGTGCCTAATCACAGGCACAGTGAAGCTTTGTTTCACTTTCAGCTTTGTGAAAATGTCACAAAGAAAACTGTATTGAATGTGCTTAGAGCAGATTGTCTTAGTTTGTTACCATCTTTTGGATTTCGGTAATATTAGATTTTTTTTTTAAGAGGTATACAGAATTAGGAATCCATATATGTAGTTTCAAAGCACATAAAACACATAGAGTACTACTGCTATTTTGAAACATTTTCTTTTATATCAGTCAGATTTGCAATATAGATCTAGAAAATCTACCTTTTTTAAAAATTCAGAATGAGAAAGCTTCAAAGTTATTTTCAAGATGAAGATTTATTTTTCCAAAAATTTGTTGAATCACTGTGGAAAACTCTATCAAAATGCCAGATTTTAGCACACGGTTATTCTTCCATTATGAAAAAGATACTTACATTGAAAGACAAGTCAGTTAAAAAGTTTATGAAGCTGAAGCAGTTGTTGTATTAATGTTGAATTTTCTAAGGGATGGATTCTTATTTGGTAGAAACTGGCTAGCCAACATGCTGCCAACTGCAGCTGACAATCTGACCCTGAATGCAATCTCCCAACTCAAAAAGTAAAAATGCATTCAAAAACCAATTAGAAAAAAATTATGGTGAAAATGCCATCAAGAACAATTTCACAAAAAAGATGTAGATGCACAGGGTGTCTTTATGCTATGGATTGCTGGGTGCTAAAAGGTTTTACTGAATAAAAGTATGCTTGTCCTCTTCTGATAATGTTCTCCAATCATCAGGTGCCAGGCACCGAGAAAGACTGGACTGAGCTATGTGGATCCTTGGTCTGGCATAGTTCCATCACTCTGATTTTTTTTCACGTCCTCAAAACTAACAACACGCTAGCCATCATCAGTCACACACTTCTCCTTTATATAATAGAGACTACTGTACTTCTTTGATTTTCAAATTAAGCCATGCTTAACTTTATTTACATATATCCTGTGAAATACAAACTGTGTGGTGCAAAACATTGCTGTGCTTAATTTCTGTAAAAATATCCATTTAAGGCACCCCAACTGACATCAGTCACTGAGAAAAATGCGTTTCAAATGTCTGCGCTCTGACTTGTTTTTGCACAAGCAATCACATGCCACAGATGCACATTTTGTTTTGAGCTACAAACTTCAGAATTTTTTTCTCCCTGCGAGGCATAGTGAGCAACCACCGCTGAGTGGTGCAGAGGATTTAGCAGGCACTGCTAGCAAAGAACCCCCTGGAAATCCCATCAGTGTGTCAAGACTGATGTTATTGATGTATGTGGGGAGACTTCTCATTCCAACCCCTGCTGCTCCTTTAGAAACCCAGAGGATTGTTAACATGGTTAGAGAGAGTTCATGAACTCCGCTCTCTATGAATGCAAAGTATCTGGAACATTGATATGGAAGTGGAGACTCTCTTGCCTTTGTTTCTATTCATGTTCCTTTACATAATATTTTAATGATTAAGAACCAGATTTAGCCCTCTGATATGCCTGCTGACTCCTCTGAAGTCACCCGCTTGTTACCAAAGGCAGAATTTAATCCTGAATTTTGTAAAAATGAAGTGATAAAAATCCCAGCTCTTACAGCTTCACAGAACTTTTAAATAAAACCATCCCCTTTGGCTCCTGCCATCTACTGTTGATTCTACTAGAAAGAAAAAGAAAAAAGGAAGCTTAAAAGACACAGCACAACCCTGTGGATCTGGCTTTTGTGCTGGAGGCACAAACATAGGGTAAGTTCCTTCCAGGGCTTTTTTTGCCACTGTTACACACACTTCGCTAGGCAAGTGAAGGGCCTGATCACTTCCAGCATCCTCAGAGATACCAATGGCTTCCAGGGTGGCAGATGTAAAGCCGCATTTCTGCAGCAGCCAGAGGTTCACCTGCAGGAGCAGAGCTGTGCCATCAGAAAGCGTGCCGCAGCATCAGATGCTCATCGAGACATTTCACAGCATTCCCAGTATAAGCCTACTGGTGTAGTGTGAACCACTGAGATGACCATGAGGTATAATGTGAAGCAGGGAATTACAGCAGTCGTTCCCTAATTTACCACACCTAAGCCTCACCTGCGAAAACTGAAGCCTCCACTGCCTGCCCTCTCTCCCTCTCTGGAGAGGTTCATCAGAGCTTGTTAGACTGGGTCCTGTTCTTCACCTGTAAAGTGCTCTCACTTCACAAGCCAGGCACCACGTACTGACTGCGAGCTGCTGGAAGCGAGGAAGGTCTATGCCATAACCTCACAGACACTTCTCCAACTGCCTATTTACAAGGCACTTCTGATTGTCCCACTCCTCCTTTTTTTTTTTTTTAATATAGCTTTCTCTTTTTGACAGCTTAGACTTTTATATTCAGTGGGCCAAATTCTAAGGAATATAAAATTGATTTAGCTTGCATAAAAAAGGTCATCTTACGCTGTGCTCTGAATTTCATTTTCTTGGTACTCTAAAGTTATAGGATGAGTTACAAAATGTACAATAGCTACTAAATATTTTTAAACACATTATAGTTATAACTAATAAAACGTTTACAGCTAACACATAATTAAGAAAACTGCTTGATACAGCTCTAGGCTGGTGCATCACTTTGGGAGAGTAAATACATGCTGCAGTAGCAACCTAGGTTTTACTAGGAGTTTGTTGAGAATAATAGCTGGGGCAGTCACTTAATTTTCACAGCTATCACACTCAGTAAATTCTGAAAGATGATGAAATGGAGCTCAGACATAGAGAAAAAAGGCTTCCTTGACTTTCCTCTCTAGCATGCCTTCTCATTTTGCTTGCTTGCTTTATGTGTTTAGGTATGAGGAAGTTTAAATTAAAGGTTCTAGCCTGGGACAATAATGAAATGCAGTGATTTCAGATGTGATGGTTGATGAACATGGTAGTTGAGGTAACCTGATACCACATTTTCTCTGTAGTAAAAAAAAAAAAAAAGATTTATTGACAGCTGCTTGTGGACACAGTAATTTGTACAAACCAAATGCTAAAACAAGAAGCCTACTGCCGCTGCCACCACCGAAGCCACAAGCAAACAGCTCATATCTTGGAACTGAAGTCTAACTAAACACACCGCCTCTCTGCATTTAGAGAGCGTGTGGCCAGATGAATGCTGAGCAATATTGCCCTTTCTGGTTAGCTCTGCCTAATGATAGGCCATAACAATTTTATGTTTTTATTCTGTTTTCAGTAGACATTTATTCAGCCACACACTCTCTCGCAGTGTAAACTTACCTGTCTTCAACAGAAATAAAACACATTACAACCAGTTACATTTTGCCACTACAGATAACATTGCTCTGCTTATACTGTCAATGATCCTGTCATTTTTTTCTGGAGTGTGGTATGATATTGTACTTCTGGGTCCTGCTATAACAAGTGAAGTTAGGAATTCCCTGCTCAGAGTGAAGCCTTCATTGCTGATGGCTGTATTGACATGGAGATGATGGCTGAGGGTAATGTGTATTGAAGGCACAGCAGCCTGCTGAGATAGGTGATAGTCGTTCCTGAAATGCTTAATACAATCTTAGATATTGCACTGTTTTGTCAAGCAAGGACATGCCTGGTTGGAAGGTATCATAACTTCCAGAGTTCAGGTCTGAATCTATCTTGTTTTATACATCTTTTAGACATGAGAGCACATGTGCAGACTCCTGAAGTTCTTCCTTGTACCCACGTCCTTTCATTTGGCAAAATCAGTGGAAAAGGCATCACAGTCATCTTTACATTTGGCTGCAGGCTGTGTGGGATTTCTGTTCTTAGCAGTGCCAGTCTACCTGCATGTGAGTCCCCTACATGCCAGTCCACAGCAAAGTCCAAACTCAGCTCTCCCATTATCTAAATGGCTTCATTAGTCTCCAGCAAGGGAGAAGCTGCTGCTTCTTCTGGGTACCCAACTCCCAGGGCACCCAGATAAGAAGGATATATAAGATCTGATAAGAAGGATGCAGGTTCATTACGTGTCCGCCAGCAGGAACACAACACAGAAACCCTGATTGTGCAGAAGGCTGTCAGTTCAGAGAGACACTGAAAAGCAAACCTTGCGTTCTGCTCTTTCTTCACCCTAACGTGAAAGGACCACTGAAATCAGTGACTTATGACTGATCATTGTTACTATCCGTTATGATTAACTTTAAGAATGTGAGACCTTCATTTACCTGACTGTAATATCCCTGGCTGTGGTGCAGTTTTGAGGGTGGGATGCAAAGGAATAGTCCTTTGAGATGACATGGGCAGTTCCTCTGTATTCTCTTCACGTCTCAGGAAGTAAATCTTGCATTTGCTCATCCAGCTGGAATATAAATGACCATTTCTGCTGCTGATGCATAAACCAGAACAGATCCCAGGTTGTTCATCAACTGTTCTAGGGCATTTCTTCAATGTAGCAACATGTGTTCACCCACATGCTCTTGCTTGCTGCCTGGAGAGGAATCATTCCTTCAATACACTTGAGGTCGAACATCCCAGTTAACTTTTTTTACCAGCTTCTAGCTATTCAGTGGTCAGAAAAAGAAAAAAAGTATTTAAAAGAACCTTTAGCTGTTTTATCACTGAATTTATGATTAGTAGTTTACAAAATTAAATTGCGTAGAGAAAGGTCCAAGGGTTTGGAACTTTGAAATACAACTTTTATACAAGCCTTCACTTGAATTTCTCATCATTAATTCTCAGAAGATAGCTTAATTATATTGCCAAGAGTTGTGTTTTTATGAAGGGCATTTTCTTCAAAATAACAAATGTTTCAGGTGATTTATATCTATTTTTAAACATAACACCTTAGTGTGCACACTACCTTATTACGGATGTCTGTCACTCCTGCTTCAGTCCAGTGGAACTACTGGTGAAACTATGACTAATACAATTGGTTGTGAACCAAAATTCAATAACAGCAAAGTTAATTACATGTTTGCAAGAGTATAAACTTACAGTTTGATCAATATGTAAATTCTGACCTTCAATGGTCTTTTCAGCCTTCTTTTAAGCTTTTAGTCTTGCAAAGATTAACTTAACTGCCTAGAACTTCATTTTATGAAGTTACCAGAATATGAGAATAAAGAATTTCAAATGGCGACTTTATATTTTTCAGAAATTTAAAAAAATACAAACATTACAGATGCTGTCAGTACTCATTCATCTGATTCTACAGCAGTATTAAACTGATTTATATATTTACTATAGCAAGAACAGCTAATTAACATTTTTTGATATTTATTTTCACAGAAATTATGCTGTATTAACACAGCATGCTTGCAACACACTGCTTGAGATTCCTGTCTGAACTGAAGAGGAGTTTTGTATAAGGGATGGTTGTTGAATCAAAGCTTTTACAAAATTATTTGTCTCCCAGGGTCTGCCAAAGCAGCCTTTATATATCAATGATCCTTATTCCCTGACTGAATGGGTAATTTTATCTATCTTTCCTGAAGAGGATCTAAAGACACAGGTGCACTTGGTTTTATACTGTTTTTCCTAGGGAATCCATTTCTCTTGCAGAACAAACAGGCCTAACATACCCTACACTTAACATTGCTATAGATAGTAATAAGCTTGACACACACAAGCTTTATTCATGGCAGTCAAGAAAACACGTTTTTTGACACATAACTTTCTGGTTAAGCTCTAATCTGACCTTGGGATGACATGTTGTTTGAGTGAACAATTTGCAGAATACTACCAGCTGGACCACAAAAATTCACTGAGAAGGACATTGTTTCTATCTAGACATTCATCATCTGTGTGTTTGCTTGGCTGGTTTTGTATGTTACGTTTATGTCCTCAGAGCCAACAGGGAATTGCAGTGACTGGCATGGAAACAGAAAGAAGTCCTAGCTCAGACATGAATATATCCTATTGTGCAATATGAGGCTGTATTTTTCTGGAGGATTTGTGGTTAAAAAGCAAACCACAAGGCCAAAGCACTTGGATGCCTTCTAGCATGTTTGGACTGAGTGGTTTCTACAGTAGGCCATGCGTGCTCCAGTTCAGCTTAGGCAGCTATTAGACACTGAAGTAGGTTGCTTGACGGACACAGAAAAGACCGACTTATTTTAAAACAACCTGCAGAATTTCACTCAATATTTTAAATGATTATTCCCTCAGGAAGATTATATCTCCGATTGGGAATAAAAGAGAGAACTTTATTTGGGAGGTGTGGAATCTTATGGCTTACCTAATTATAGCTTTGCTTCTGGAGCCTCCCTCCATGTCCCACCATCACACTTTCTCTCAATTTATTAAGGGTCCCGGCTGTTCCTCTTTTCCTTTGTGGTTGGTTTTGTCAGTGCTAGAGCAGAAGTCCTGCCCCAGGAAGGTTTACTCCTTCATTTTAAATGGCCATGGGGAAACTAATTTCTCTCCTGATTTAAACTTACATCTTCTGATATTATCAGTGTTACCTGGGAGTTTCTATATGCTTCATGCAATTAATTCCTTGATTTCTGTCTTCTTAATGTGACAGAATTACTGAAGAGAATAAAAACCCTAAACATTGTAATCTGCTTTAGAATCAGCAATCATTTCAGGCCTGACTAAAGGGGGAATAATGTTGCATGGGAGTAGCGTTTTAAGTGTACAAAATTGGAATGCTTTAGACATCACAGGATCATAGACGGTCAGTCTATAACAGAATGGAAAGCTTAGCCTAGAGTCCAGCCCAAGAAGCACTCCTTAGAAGGAGGCATAGTCCTTTCTGATCTGGAGTGTCGCTTTTTCCCAGCACTGACATTACTGGGAAGCAGAGGACTCAAGTAGCTTGCAGGAGGCCCTTGGCACCTTACAGAACTGGCTGGAGCATTTCTGTTGATCAGAAAGCCAGAGCTGTATTACTGCTTATTGCCGGAATATAGAGTATTTTGGATGGTGTTTGCTGAAGAAGGCTGAAAAAGCTTGGTAACATATAATGAATGTATATTTTGCCCTCCCATGATTTAATTACAATGCTGAAGTAGAACAGCAAGTATAAAGTATCAGGCAACACACACAAAGCGAACCTAGTGAGAATTACTTGGTCATTGAAATCTAAAAGTCAGGAAGGTTTCGATCTTTGGGCTCACCTATAATTTGTGCACCATAAATGTAGACTGAAGTCGTTAGGGACTTTGTAATGACAGTGCTGTCTATAACAGTATCATCAAGCAAGACATTGGCATAAATCATTGGCACTTTGCAAAGTGTCACTTCTGTCAACCTCCCAGTGATGTGATCTTTAGTCTTTCAAATCTATAGACTGGCATTTGGATCAGCTAAGCACCTAACATCCTGTCTTGCATATTAAAGCTGCTTCAGCCAATATCTAAATGCTGAAGTAATGCCTGTTTAAAAATATGCTTGAATTATTTGCATAATATAATCCCACTACTTTAAAGCTTTCCTTTAGGGCATAATTGTACAGTCTGTCCTCTGTTGATGAATTCACAATTGCCTTAATCAATAATGATAAAAAAAAAATTGCTATTAATTGAAGCAAGAAGGCCTGTAAAATGACTAAATGGATGTTAAGAAAAATCAGATACTAAAATAATCACAGTTTACATAACACTTTCAAACAAATGTTATGAAGACTAAAGCTGTTCAGTTTGAAATTGTTTTAGGTAATATATAGGATTTTTATGGATAGGAATTGTGCTTGTTTGGATTGATATAAATAGACTAAATAACATAAGAAAATTTAATAATGGCTGAAAGTGGATAGCAAGCAAAGCAAGCTCTCTTCCATCTTGCCAATGAATGTTGCATCTCTCTGGACGATACTGAAATCCTGTTGGAATTGTCATGTTTTCCCATGGGTGAGTTTTCAGAGACGAAGTATTACTAGATGTGTAAACACTGCTGGGTATGTTCCCAGCATTGGACATCTGTTGGTGCTACTGATAAATTGTTAGAAGGTCCCTGGTATGGTCTTGCTCAGTGACTGGTACAGATGTTGTCGTAATGGCTACCTGAAGCTACTCCGAAGTGTGTGCAGAATTTGCAGCCGTCCTTCTGAGTACACTGAGATGACAAAGTATAGTCACTTTATCATGCTCTTTTCCTCCTTCCTCAAGCTATTACAGCTCAGCATTGTATCTTGTATGAGATTTTAGAAGAGTTTTCTTTTGGGTTATGAACTTTGAGAGCCCTTGCACTGTGAGCCAAAGCCAAACTGATTGATATACCTATGATGTAATTTAAAAGATGTTGCATTTGTATGTATTTGTTGCAATGAAAGGCGTGAAATCATCTTTGCCACAAATAAAAATATATGTAGCTCTATGAAAGTCAACAATTTCATGATTATCTACACCCAAGACTAAACTAGCGTGCTCAGAGTCTAGAAGGCATGTGCATCTTAGACTGCAGATGTTTGGAAAAGGCTGGATTGGACAAGTGGATTTCAATCTCTTGCCCACTGGCCTCTGGAGGTTTCTGGACTACTTCTAAACTACCTATAAAACGTTACTAAAAACCAGACCTGTTTTCAATACATTCAGATATCCTCTCCTTTGTTGAAAAAATTGAAGAGGTTAAATGGAGTGTAATGAGACATAGTAATTAGATTAACAGTAACCATCCTCAAACTCAGGCTGAGTTTTAAGAAAGACATATATTACAGGTGTTCAGATTTTACGAAGGCCTTACAGAATTCTGGCATAAGTAGCTGTACAGTCTCATTTGTCAGTAAATAAACAAATCTGGAACTATAATTTAGAATACTGTGGTGTATACAAGCTCTGTGATGGACTGAAGTCCTAATAATGTTAGTTTCTGATTACGATCACAACATAAGTGAACAGTAGAAGAATGGCAACATTCTCACAGAAACTCTACAACACTGAGAATCACAGATGAATGACCTCATAAATCGATTTTACTGTGTTTTTGATTGCCAAAGGTAATAAATGAGTAACTTAGCCAGGTTGTATCGACAAATTTGAAGCAAAATAGTTACAACTGGACATGATATAAACAAATGTGCTCAGAGTTGACAGATTTATAACTCTTTTGGCATAAAAGCCGCCATATCTTTCTAGACATGTTGAAGTCTTCAGGGTCTAATTTAGAAACCCTCTTTTACAGGCAAGAGGAAAGAAGAAAATTTTACATTATAAGCCCTTAATGATCGAAAGTGCAAGCAATAGACACAATTTCTTATTTAAAGGACTATAAGATAATTTAGAATTAGCTTGGAAATATAGTAAGAGCGTCATCCATCATCCACCTGAAACTCAAAGGAGAAGCCCCTCTTCCACGTTTGTTATTTAATGTTAACATATCCATAGCGTATCTCCTAGATTTGTTTTTTGTGTTTAAGCTGTGCAACAGTGAAGTCATAGCTTTCTGTAAAGACCAGGAAGGAAAACTGAACTAATATTTGCATTTCTGCTTACTGATCTTGTTTGTCCATAAGCTCAAAAAATAACTGTTCATGTTTACACGACTTTTTCTACTGTGAACTATGTTAAGTGACGAGGGATAAGACAATATGTGTGTATTTAAGGGGATAAAATAAAAGAATTACAAGGAAGATTTCTATCAAGTGCTTGGATAGTAACTAGAAACGAAAGAAGAAACCATCAGCACTGAAATTAATGACTGTCCTGCCACGGGCTTTATGGAGCTAGAATTTTCTTCCCTAGTATGTGGACCAGAGTAAGAAAAACAATGGCACAAATCAAAATGGATTCAGGGATAAGTCTGGAAAATAAAGAGGTGGTACTCCAGCTCCATTTCAGTCTCTCTGTAGTTACATGTTTTATCTAAGTGATCAGCAGCAAAAGAGCAGCTCATTAGATTTCATAGTTAACATTTCATTGCAATGAATAAATTAATTGCATCCAAGGCAGGAGCAGAGGAGTGGTCTCAGCAGAAAAAAACCTCTCCCCTGATACTCCATTTCTTCTTTATATCGGACTCAGCATTCAAGGAGCTGGATGATTTCACCAGGTACTGAGGTCAGTCAGCTAAATTCTCCACTCTCATGCAATGTCACTATAGCATAACTCTGCTGAAACCAGTTAAGTCAAACCAGTGGAGAACTGGTCTAAACGAGAATGGATCTTTCCCAGGAAGGAGTGAACATGCTCAGCAACTCAGGAAAATGCCATATCTCGTATAGCATAGCTTCTTGGCAGAATATCAGATGGGAGAATAAGAGTCAGGGAAGTCTCACTTAATTTCTGGTTTAAATGTGCTCTCTCACTTTACACAGAATATTGTTTTTCCCATACATATATGTAGCAATGGTTCAAATCAAACATAGCACTTGAAGCAACAATTGCTCCACACCTAGAAAAGACCCAGTTACATTAAATCAGTGCTGGGGGCCACTGAGTGGCAGGGTAGCCTTCTGTCACTATAGGCATGAATTTCTTCAGGATCAAGTCTGAATCTCTTTGTAGTGCTCAGACAGACAAGCCCTCTCAGTGATATTTAATCTGTCTGCACAGAGCTTTACTGATGGGTGTGGACATACTTGAGAGCATGGCTGCTTGCTCTCTGACTCCTGAACCCTGAACTTTCTATCACTCTCCAGTTTGCCTCTCTTCACCTTTGAGTTTTATCTACTTTAAGAATTCACTGAGATTTCCTGCATCTTTTTTTCTTTCCAAGCATTGTTCCTGATACTTCCACTTTCTCTGTTGTTCTGACACAGACAATTCCTCTCTCTGCTCTTCTCTTTAGCTCCCAGGGCAAAAGTTTGGAGAAGCAGCATCAGCATGTGACTCTTCCCAACATCCAAGATGCAGCTGGTCTGGAATAAGATAGCAGTAGTAACTAGTAACTTCACTGAGCAAGCTGTGGGCATAAAATCTCATAGTTTGGGGGGAGGGGGCTGTAGGAGGTTTATTGCATAACTGTAGGTGATAAATGTTAAGAGGCTGGCTGCTAAGGTGGCTGATTTAACATGTTGCTATGCTGCTTTCCCCTTCTGGGACTTTCACAGGGGACAAAGCATTGAGTTCTTACTGATCTTCAGGAAATTGGGCCTGACTTTCTCAGGGCCTTTGAAAATGTCTGCTACTATTTAAGCAAGTCTTTAAATTCTTGTACCAGTTCTAATCAAAGGTGTTATTGTTTCACTGACGATTTACCAGGGAAGCTGACGACTACCTGGCATACTGTAGACGGTAGCTATTCACCCCTTTAAGTGCTTGGTCCTAAATCGGAGATAGCTGTAGCAAAGTAGTATATTATTTCCTCTCTTTCTGCCTCTATCACCATCAAAATATTCTCTCTCGTCACAATTCATAAGCAGCTTTCATCTGATATGAATTTTATACCTAGTATTATTTGTAATGCTCTGTGTTTCCCAGTCCCTTTGTAGATTTTGTCAATATAGCTGAGGATGCTCCAAGCCTGAATGTCACTACATGTTTGTAGAGCAACATAACAGAACCTGTGCTGGTCAGGACTGCAAGGTGCTACTGCTGTAGTAAATTAACTAGCTTGACTCTTTAGTAGTAAATTGGGTTTTGTACTAACACTGAGACATTCTCAGGATCGACACATCTGAAGAAGTGGAAAATGTCTTTGATCTGGCCATTGTCATCAAAATAGTGCAAAAGATCAATTTAAAAATGTGTTACATAGTTTAAAATTATAAAATCATAATCTTGAACCCTGCCATCTGAAATGCAAAGATGTGAAGGGGTATTCGTGCCTCTTAAAGCCTTCAGGACATTTTTCAGGAAATGTTTCTCTAGCTTTGCTTCAAGTATTACTTACCCTTACACCTAGTATCTGGTAAAGGAGCTTAGAAAAGTGTTTGCATCCTCAGTAACTTATCAGAAAACATGTGTAAAAATACTCAGAGACAATGCGCACAACTCTTCCTTATGGCCTTATGATGACAATGTGTATCAAACACTCAGCACATATCTTGGCAGCAGCTAAAGTTCAGCTACTCAACTTTAACCCCCAAGAGGAGGTCAACAGGAAAAAGGAATGCATGTTAAAGCTCACACCGATGTTCAGTGAGATTCCTTCAATGGGGCTTGAACTCCTACTTGAGATAGCAGCAGCAGGGCTGAGTGCCTTGGAATGCAAATTGAGCTTGTTACTCAGCATCACAGGAGTCATAAATGTTCTACATCAAAGATGCAGATACAGGCTGAATTTTATCCAAGGGATATTTCAGCACCTATCCAACATGAGCTTTCAATCTGAGACAATGGCAGGGAATACTTTGAACTACTTCTTATGGCAGGGCATGTGAAACGCTGCTGATTAGACTCCCTCTGGCTTCACAAATACTTTATCACTATTTGTTCCACTAAATTAACACCAGAAATGCAAGATCTTGGAGAAAAGGCTCCATGAAATGCTCTCAAAGATGAAAATCCTCACACCTTACAACCTCCATTTTAATCAAATGATCTTCGATTTCAGATCTTTCATGTATCAATAAAAAACAAAGGAATCTCACTTCTGAGTCTTGCCAGACTAAATCATGAAACGTAAAATTGTACTAGCCATGAGACCACTCCAAACTTCAGTGATTAATTTTATGTAATTCAGATATACAATGCTTGGAAGCATATGTATGGAAGGAAGCATTGGGAAAAAAAATTATCCAGGGGACTTATAAGAGAATGGCACAGATAACAAAAATTCCCCAGTTTTTGATGTTCATTGTTGAAAGTTCAAAGTACATGAAAGGGCCCAGCAAAGAACCATAGGGATCACATTTTATTCATCTGTTAAATTAGAGGGAAGGATGTACCAAGGGAGTGAAGAAATTCAGATAAATTGAAGGGAAATGAAGTGGAGCAATAAAATTCAAAATAATGATAATTTGCATAAACTCAGGTGTTTTACTGTTAGTGGACTGAGCAGTTGAATTAAAGGGAATACAAAGCCATGCAACAAAAGGCACACAGAGGATAAAAAGAGAATGAAATGATGTTTTTTGTGGTACTGGCCACACAGGCTATGACTTATGAAACAAGACTGATGAAAACAAAACGCAGCAGTTTGGACCTGTTTCATTCCTGTGGTGAAGATAAGAGATGAGATACATAGCTCACATCAGTTTTGTCTCTTAACTTCTGGAAGGTTTTAAGATACTGCACTGCAGAACGAGGTACAAAAATGCAGGCAGACAGACACACGAGTAGGAAGGTTCACGAGGAAAGGAGATCTTTGGTCTTGTATTTCAACCATATTTTTTTTAGAGGTCCTCTTCATATTGTTTTTGCTGAGAGGACTTTACCTGCTGTTTCCTTCCATGCCACTCCCTTTACTTTTCCTTTTAAAATCTGAACTTGATCTTTCATGCTGACCACCCTTTGGTGAAGGCTGTCCTGCCATCACCCACCAATGAACACCACTGAGCACCACCACCCAGCTGGCCTTAGCACAGCAAGTCAAGCCACAGGGAGTCTGAACCTGTGTGAAATTGCCCTCATACACGGAAGATGTTTTACACTCTGCAGTTATGTCCTGGTGAATCTCTGTGCACTGCTTCCTCTGCAATATTCATTAACACAAGTCACTTGTACAGTAAATATTTATTTAACTTTAAGATTTATATAGTGTCTTTCCCTACAGCATCTAGGTGGTATTTGCAGAAATTAAAAACATAAGTTATATGAAGCTTTCAATAACATTTTGCATTAAATTGCTACTGTTGTCAGAAATAAATCAGCCACATTGTCATGGAATGAAATAAACCTAACAAAACCCAAACAAGCAAAAGTACAAAATCAATCAACCAAAAGCTAACCAAATAAATGTGGCTTGCATAAATACAAGCAAGAAAGACTCGCGATCAGCTGCACCTCTGAAATACCTAGACATGAATGAAAGCAGGCATCATTAATCTGCATTGATTGCACTTGTTTGCTGTGCATGCTTCCTATCTGACCTGAACACTAGCTGGAAGCCATATTGCTAACGTTATTTGTAGGCAGATGTATGTTTGCAGCAGAGCCGGTGTTGCAGGCGAGCAATCATGGCAACTGCTAAGTTTAGGAATGTGAAAGGTGAGCATTTTTCTCTGGCAGGAAAGGCAGTTCGAGGGGTTCCAGCCTCGCTGCTCATTTTCTCCTTTGTGTCTGTTCATCTCTCCAGCGGTTTCTTGAGGGCAGCTATTAGTGCAATTTTGCTATATGGTCAATCGGTGAGTTGTTTTAGATTAAATACCTCCAAAAGCACCACTAACAAAGAAAATCAGAACAACCAGCTCTTCCAGTCATTGCGCTGATCCAGTTTAGGATACAACCTCACAAACAGGGAAAACAGCAGCACTGAGATACCACTGGGAGCAAGAAAAGAGGGAGAAACAGAAGCCGCAGAGAGGTCTTCAGCTGGCCTTATTGCTAAGGAAAATGTTTGCGTAGCTACACGTTAAGTTAGGGAGCCGTGTCAGTCTCCAGTGGTGGCTGCAGGAGAAAGCGGGACTTCTCCCTTTACCAAGGCTCTCAGTGCTTTGGGGCCAACCCCAGTCACTGCAGGCTTACAGATACAAAGCTGCGTGTGAGCCGCTATTTTAAACACTACACACACCATCGCTTTGCTTCGCTTTTAGTATTGGGCTGCGTATCCGACCCACCGTAAGGCAAAGCACTTAACCAACTAACACCAGACATCTGATTTAGAAAGGCTGCAGTGAGCAATCGCCTTGCTGAGTGCGTGCTTTATTTCTAAAGGTTTCCTTTAGCAATGGCTTTCTCCCATAATAAAATACACGAAGAGAGTGAGTGAGCCTGAATCTGCCACTGTGCTTCCAACTGAGCTGTTCCCATTGAAAGATGGCCAGTTCACTTGGTGCCTACATGGAAAGCCAAGCACTCCCGAAAATCTAATCCACTCTCAGAGCACCTTCTACTCCATGATCTACATTCCTATTTTACCTTTTCACCAGCCGATTATTTAAGTTCTAAAGTGTGCTGGATTAAGTTTGGTTTTCATTTGTACCCCGTCAGAGAAATAACATTATTCAGCTGTAGAAGAGAGCAAAAATGAATCCAGAGTGGTTTTACTTGCGTATCGGTCCTGCAGCCATGACTCTCCCTGCTTGCATTAAGCGGGATTTATTTTTCCCTTTGTGAAGAATCAGTGGTTTGACTTAAGATATTACTTAATAAGATGATGCCAGTGCAGGGACCAGCTCTTACTACAGCAATTTGGTAACAGATGCAGATATAAATGAATAACCTTAGAACAGCATTTTCCCATCTTTCTCCTTTTAGTACCATATTGTGCTTTTTAAAACATTCTTTACAACTCCTTGCTAAGGAAACCTATCCGTATCATCCGCCTCTTTAAAGATCATCTTTGGTGAAACAGATTTCACATGCAATGTACTGAGGGCTTCGTAGGAAATTGGATTTTTTTCCTCACTTTGTTGTACAAAAGGTTAAAATTTATTTCTGTTTGATTGTGTACACCTCAAAGATGTCCCCTGCAGGCTTTGTCTGTTGGCAGTTAACATGGGTTTAAAGAATGCTCTCTAGGCCATTTTGCAATGGGAAAGTAGTAAGTCTTACATGGAAATGCAAACAAAACCTTTAAAGCTTTTGATCTTCTTGGGGACTTGATGAAATCTCTTGAGCAAATTGAAGGATTACATGCAACAGCAAATATGTACAACTATAACAAATTAACTGTAAATGATATAACTAATCTAAAATGGAAGCATAAGATATTACTGTCTTATGGCACTATTTGAACTTTGTTTCACTAAAACTCAAGGATATTTTAAAAGAAATGGTAAATGACTATTGACTACAAATATTCATTCAAATGCAAAACAGAATTGCTCTGGGGTTTCTTTTCCTTTAATCTCCTTCTGATTTGATCTAAGCACATCCTTCTAACCTTAATGCAGAGGGGTGGGAGGGAGTGGGGGGGACAAGCTGTGAAATTCATACTGCTAATCCCCTGAGGACTTTCTAATCAGACAAGAGCCACTAGGGAGATAGTTTCGTAAAGGTCTTTTGTTTCTCCTCATGTAAAGAACACAGAGAGCAGGTATGCTGCTCTGCATGGTACACTGAGACTTTCGCATGGTAAAACAATAACACTTTGAAAGGCGGCAGGATTACCATATCTTCTTGTACTAATTGTCATTCAAAAAGGTGACCTATAAATTTCCCCCTGCTTTGAGCAGAGGTGGCATGCTGACCTGGTCAACCCAGGTTCAAGTGTCATTGATTGGATGATGATGGACAAGGAAGAGTCCTTTGCCAGACATGAATCTACTTGACATTTCACTCATCAGGCACCTTGGGTTTATTTTCTAAATCAGCCTTTTCTCTTGCTTTGCTTACAGTTTAGCAACAGTGGCATACACAGGCACATCATCATGTTTGCATCTGGTCACAGGTCTTGGAAGGAGGCGTAAAGGAAGAAAAGCCTATGGATAATTTTCATTTCACATAACTTTTAAATGAATGGGGTGAGCAGCAGCCAGGACTGAAACACTGAGAAGCTCACATCATTAAGAACTTCAAAAGAGGAGGACTGCAAAGCCTCTCTTGTGGCACCATCAACTAATTTGTCATCCCTTTGGGAATGCTTCTGTTCAAAATGCTAGAAAATAATTCACAATCATGATAACTGTTTAAGAAAAAAATCAAAGTGATCACCTTTATCAGGCCCTTTTGAAGTTAAATTTATCTCATTTCAAGACATACAAAGTATTCTTAATATAGGCAACCATTAGAAAGCTCATGTGCAGAAGGCTGTGTCTTTTACTACTCTCGTGTTTACAGACAGAACTACAAATCCATGTTCTCTATTGAAACCATGCAATCAAGCCTTTCAAACTCACAGTTTAATTACTACCACTGCCTGAAATGTTTAACATGTCCCAGACATTAAGAGCCTGTTTAAGACACAGTTTTTGCATCTGCTTTTCCAGCTAAATAGGTATAACCTTGAGTGTGAACTGAGTAGGAGTAACGTATCGGCGTTGCCTGTTGTGTTTTGGCTACGGAGAAAACACGTGTCACTTGAACCGTATTGCTACTGAACACGCAGTACAGTCCTCCTCCCCTTCCCATGCCAACAGAGGTGTAGTTTTATAGGGATAAAAGTGCTTCGTTTCGGTATGAACAAATGACAATCAGGAAAGGGAATGGACTGCAACATTCCTCCTGCATCAGTAGCATGGAGCGTGCCAGCTTAGCCATTTCAACATAAAATACCTGTGGTACGGTCACCATGGTGTGAGCATGCCGGGCAGCAGCCCAGCAGTAGCAGCGATGCCTGCCTGTGTGTAGTGGCCCACCCTGGGGCGACGAGGTGCAAGAGGTCCGAGCAGGGCCTGGGGCAGCTGGAGGAAGCAGAACGCTTCTGCTTATCAGAAGATGCCTCTGTCCTATCAACCAGTCTGAGCCCCACGGAGTGCAAAGGCTTTTCAGCACTGATTTGCCCTGTCAGGATGACAGGCTAATCTAGGACCTCCCCATGGCTGGCTAGGACAGATATCCCAGGTCCAGCACACTTAGGCACTGTTCCCTCCCTCGCAAGCTTGCCACCGGGGTTAAGCCTTCTATGCACTATCATTCCCGATAATGATAGCAAGTGGTTTGGCTAGCTATACGATGCCATCGAGGCCTGATGCTCGCACAGAGTGAAGCACTGAATACAACTGTTACAAATTCACAAAGAAAGTGTTTTTTCACTACAAAAAGCACTTTTGGTCCAGCTGAAAAAAAATGACAAATTCTTGCCAGGCTTGGTGAATTTTAAGATTAACCGCTCTCCCCAAACATTTTACCTGTTGTTCAAGGATGTCTTCATTTAATAAGGAAAGAGAAGGTCTAATCCTCTCTCCTCTGAACCCTGTTGTCTAAATGAAACATCATGATTATACAAAGTTGCTTCTTGTTTGGGATTTTTTATTTTTCAGGGGTGAAAGATGTAACTTCACAGTGAAAATTGAGAGCACTTTTGAGTGATGCACAATTTTCATTCAGCTTAAAGACTGTAAAATCAGTTTTCTCAGCTTTACTAATGTGAATACCTGTATGATACCTGCATGTGCTCTTCCTACTAATACAACATGATAAAGATCTCCCTGAAAGAAATTAACAATTCTGATATATGCAAGAATGCAGAAAAATGGTGTTTAGTGAGTAGTGTTGAGCAAGCAAAGACTTGACTAATAGGTATGGGATGATGGAAGAGCAATCCAGAAGGCTTTGGCACTGCTGATTTAATTGCATAACTTCACAGGTGAAAGAGAGATAATATTAGTTCCCTGGCTGTTTTTCCAGCTGCCTTTGGTAAAATGAACAGTTACCATACCAGCTAACAGGAATCCTCAAAGTACGGCTGGGTATAAGTAAGCTGCAAGTCAAACAGAGTGGCAGAATGATGCTGTGATTTGGAGCATCAAGGCAAAATACAGGCACGGCCCTGTCAAGGATCTGCAAATGTTTGTTATGAAAAAGAGCTGTGAGTTCCCATCATGTGGGTAACAGAAATTCCCTGCAGGGCAGCTGAAGCCTCCTGCTCTACAGCCTTGTGGGGGGCGCCTGGGTTCTCTAACAGGGGCTGAGCACGGCCCTTTCTCACGCAGACGCAGTTATATTGTTTCCCTCCTTGACATGATTGATCATTTTCAGGATTCTTTAATGAACTTAATATCTTTGAGACCTTTATCCCTCTCTCAGACTTGGATGAAATTAGTCAGGGAGTTCAGAGAAGAAGGAAGGACAGACAGATGGGGGATTGACCAGTAAATGGACAGATAGAAAACACAATCCACTTCTTTTAGCTTCCTTTCATGGACACCCCAGCAATCACTGGGACCAGTGCATCACACATGACAACCAGTCACATACTGCAACCCTGTCACTCATCCTAAAAGCCACTCACTGTTCTCCTCTTGCTAATAAGTCATGTCCTATTTCTGTGTCGTTGATGTCCACCCTCCTCAGCTTCTCTTTCTGGTCAGATGTTGCTATACTAAAGAATGACCCCCCACCCCAAAATCAAACCTAACTTAAGCTTCAGACCTAATTCACTACTATAAATTTATACAGCTTTGAAATGAATGGTGTTTCCTGGACTATCATGTAAATATTGGCCACAGTGAATAAAAATAAAAACTGCAGAGCAAACCCAGCTGAAGGCAAGGCAGACATTGTATGGAATAATGCTGTCTTGCATTAAACCTGAACCATTTTTCTTGAGACACATTTTTATTGATACATTTTAAAGAAATTCTGGAATGCAAAGCCATCATTAGAAACCAAATAAAACCCAAAGCACAGACCTAGAAGGTAAATATCACCCCACAGAGAGTGCTCTCTTTGTCCCCCTTCCCTCAAAGCCAGCTTGTGAAGTGGCATTGCAACCTGACTGTTTCTCTCCAAATTTCTGCAAGTACAGCTAATAAAAAGCCAGGAATTTCCCATCATTGGTTACGAAAAGGAAGTTTCCAAGATTGGAGTCACTGATAAACTGAATAGCCCCTCTCTAAATTGCCTTATTACTTCCGTCTCCTTCCCAAAGCTTTGAGTACAATAAAATATTTATATGCAACCTGGCAACAGCCCAACTCAAAAATATTATGCAGCTGGTCCTACTGATTTCAATGCCTGTGGAATAAATGACTACCCATGTGAGGAAAGGAGCCAGAAATAAAACCCAAAATGATAATATTTAAAATGCATATGCATATGAATATGAATTCTCAAGTAATGAGCTTATCTCTACTTTTTGTACTATTTTTTTAATCACAGCCTTAACACATGGTCTTAAAATCTGATCTAAAATCTTCACAGAATGATCCTGTCCATGCTGAGGGACATGCCTGTGTGACGGTAGGAATCAATCTTGCTTGGACCATTTCTACACGGATTTCCCCAGTAACAATCATTACAATACTCTGGATTTGAGCGGGGCTATGCAGCTCTTTTCCTTTGATTTTCTCCTTTGGATTGTAGCATAAATGCTCTGTAAAACACTCCACTGCCTAATTTCATAACACAAACTGATCTCTACAGAAAAAGGGATTTTTTACTTGCTGAGAAAATCGAAAAATTTCAACATCAACTAAACTACAAATGATGCCCAGGGCACTTGCTAAGTACATTCTGCTTTTTAAAAAAGGCGTATAAACAATAACCTTTCACAGCAAGTCTGTACTTAAATTCATGTTGGGGAAATGCATATGAATTCTCATGCAAATGAAAGAAAATGATTCTCAGGACTGGTTTGTATGAGTTAGCAGCAGCTATATGAACTTTGAAAGGGAAATTTGTCTGGAGGAAAAATTATTTTTGCCAAAAAGATTAAGCATTCGGGAAGATGAACAACAAACTTTCTTGGTTAAAATCTTTACTGATTAAATTCCTGTGAAAACATTCATAAGACAAAGCCATAAACCCATTTTCTATTCCACAATGCAATAAAAAAAAATAAAATATATCAAAATAACATTATGTGTAACTGTAAATTTCAGTCAGATCTGATGACACAATAAATTTCATGTGCAGGAGAAAAATGTGGATATTATATTTAGGAAGCATATACTTCGTAATGTTGCATTTAGGAGGCATACACTCTTTCAAAGTATTTATTCTCTGAAAGGATTCAAAAGTATTTTGTAGAAATGTAAATTAGGTATAAAGTGGCAAAAGGCTTTTTTTAAGCCTTTTCCAGCAGCTGTAGATGTGTCACAAGACAGAAGACATGTGCTGTTCTCCATTAAGACTCAAAGCAGAACAAAGGAGAGGACATGAGGTGTAAAGGGAAGCAGGCACAGGAAAGATTTCTCTCTGCTCATGGTATACAATAACAAAGCTGGTTCTTCCATCAGGTTTTTGTCACTGAATAGAGGAACAAAACCTGCTCCCTCCTGCAGGCCAGGGTCTCTACTTCTGGTTCTACTGCACGACAGTTTTGGAAAATCCAAACAGCATCTTTTATTTCACCTTTTAAGAATCATGGTGTAAAGGAATTACCAGGATTATTGTGGGATGAAGTGCCTTCATCTAATCTCGGGGCACCTACCGACCTGTGTAAGAGTTCAGATCTGACCTCACGTGAATTCCTGAGATGTGCCACTGTATTTGTATTTCCATTATGAATCATACAGCTTTTATTTAACTGGAATCAATAAATCGAAAAGATGTTATTCATCTGCATTACTACTTGCTATTTTTCAGCAGAATCAACAGTCTTATCAGTGTATGTAAACACTCTATGACTGTCTCTCTTGACTGCTAATACAGAATGTGATAGCGAAGTGCCTGCTATTTAGATATCATTTCCTTAATAGCAAAGCTACATGGAGAAGATCACTCACAGCTTGGCAAGTGTGGGGTTTTTTTATTAGCAATAATTAATATTAATTATAAGCAAATAATTAATTATAAGCAATAATAATAACTTCCCAAGGAAGTCCTCTGAATCAGCTGCTCTGATTTTCAGGTCAACACCCACCATGGCAGTTTGTGAGAGAGCTAATTCTTCTTTCATCTCAGAAAATTACCGAAGGTAGAGGGCTACCCATAATTTGAAGACATGAGAAATTAAAATACTTGAGAATTTCTGATCTTGGGGGAAATAAGGATAAGTGCCTCACTCACATTTTTGTCTGATTTAGAAGAGAGAAGAACAGTCAGGAGATTGGGACTAGGAATATTTGTTTCAATTAAGTTTCAGCTCATCTTGGTTTAGTAGTGGTAAATCCAGCACAGAAGAAAGACCATTTGCCCATCTATTAACAAAGAAAAGGTTCACCTACTCAACCCTAACTTCTGTAATCATCCCCTATTTATAAAATTTAGCTGAGCACTTTTTAAACAAAAAGATTTTGAGGACTGAAAGTGGCATTTAGAAACAATGTCACTTCTCCAAAATCAAGCTCAGCCCAGTTGCTTGACTAGAAAACTGCTCCTTCTCTGGCACTGACACCATCGCCGACTTGAAAGCTGTTGTAGCCCTCCCTCACGCACATAAACATAACCATATGGTACAAAGAAACGGAGTCACTGTGGAGAAAAGAGTTCAACAGGCGGTTTTCAAACCCTCCCTGGTCAGCAACTGCTGAAAAGCAAGTGTAGCTTAATCCTCACCCAGAGCCGTACCTCTCCCGGGAATTTGGGGCACAGTTGGTCTCTGCCCACGGTACAACCATCTGAAGGGACGTTGTGACAAATGAGATGTGAAATGAAGTCTACCGACATCCCAGCAGGCTGATAGCACACAGATTCGGTCAATCATTAGAAAAAAGAGGTTGCACTGCTGCACACCATTGCAGCTCGGATTAGTTAATGTTAGAGACATCTTTTCTGAAAACAGGCAATTTTGAGTGCAGACTAAACCAGCTTGTAATTAGCATGTTGACCACTTATGAGGCAATTTTAGAAAGTTTTAGTACTGTTTGTGACATCCTACAAAAATTTGCTGAGCCTAAATATTCTTCATGTAGAGAATATTTATGAAACAGTCATGCATACTTAGCATGTTTGTGCCCAGTTCATCAGACACATTGTTCAAAAACAGTTTGTTCTAAAAATATTACCAAATTAAACTGGCAAAGATCACTGGAAAGTTAGTTTATTTGTCTTGAAAACTTAGGTATGCAAACTGAAATCCCTAGGAGCAGTATAAATCTCAAACACTGAGTTATCCAGAACACTTTCTACAGCTCCTTTCCAGGATTTTTCTGACTATAAATTGTTCCATTCTGCTCCTGCCATCCTGCAATGCCTATCTGGATTGTATAGTCTCTGATCACACAACTACATCCAACAGCAGTTTGTATATTTAAGTAGACTGCCATGTACCCCAGCAGGATGGGAATGTAGCAGGACAGAGAACATCTGCCCCAACAGCTCTGCTTCCACCCTCTTTATGAGCCTACTGCAACACCTGTTTTCACTTCACTAGCCATACTAACTTCAGCATTATATTTTTCCTCTTCTGTGGTAAGCATTTTCTTTCCTGTTCTGCTGTGAAGAGAGGAAAAAGCTCTCAGATAAAACGAGAAGCCTGCCCTTCAGTTCCTCTTCCCCACCCATCTGCAGCAGAGTCACACAGGTGGAGAGCTCCAGCTCTTCAGTGCAGTTAATGTCACTCCTGCTGCTTGTCTGGCATCTGCCAACGTGAGCTCTGAGCTAGCTATGCCCACATGATGCCTCCACAATATAAACTTTCTACAACAAGTACTTCCCCAACCACTCCCTCAGATGTCATTGCTTAGGCTTGCTCAGGATGGATGCAAACATCAGCAGGTGCCTCAAGAAGAGATTTTATTTGAGGGAGGAGAGAGGTGTGGTGGTGTCCTCATGGGAGAGGAAGCTGGTTAGAGGAAAGGTTTTGCTGTGAAAGAGACAAATGCAGGTTCTTGTTTGACAAAATTTATCCTAGCTCCTATCATGTGCTTCTGTTTATCTTCCTCCTGATGGCCTGGCAGGAAGCTTGGAAGAACAAAAAAGTCTGCAATAACATGTTTTCTTCCTGTTGTTTCTGCTTCAGAGGCTGCCATGCTAGGAGTGATCCCCCAAGCTGAGAGAAAGGGCTTCCTTCTTGCTTTGAGAGAGGAAAGGTGGTGGAGCTAGACAGAGACTCCCGCAAACAGTGCAGGTACGGATGCTGTTCCCCCGTTCTGTGTTTGCTTCTAATTGCTTGGGGTTTCTCTGAGGAAACATGTTGATTATTGCAAAATTCTCAAGCAAGTAAACCTTTAAGTCTTTTGCTGAAATATACTCCTTTCAATGGGACAAATAGGTTTTGTTTCTAAAAAAATGCATCTGAGGGAAGTTGTCTCTTGGCTGATTGAAATTTCTGCTGGGAAGAGGATGCCTGTTTTTTTCTTTTTATGCCTGTCTCCACCAAACACTTGTTACTTTCTATTTCATTGGTGGAAGACTTATGTGATTTAAAGTCATCCCCAAATTCTCAGGTTTTCTGTCATAAATTCTGCCTGAGCAAATAGCTCCTTACAAAAAAATCTCTGCAAAGCTTTCATTCTAAACAAAACTAGGGCAAAAACAGGACTGCTCCCTCTTTTTCATTTTTAAAGCTGAAATAACTGAGCAGATGGTAAATTTAAACCTAATAACCCACGACAATTAACAGCATTTTCATGTTATGTGAACAGGGGAGAAGAACCCAGCAAACAAAAGACTGCTGAATTTCTAGGAATCATCACCCTATTCCTCTCACAGACATTTCAGTCTATAGCAATATCTAGACAATTTCTGTTTTCATTTTCTCTTGTTCTGGTTTCGTCCTTGAACACTTTCAAAGCAAACAGATATTCAAGTGCCCACCTGTGTTATTTTTTTAAAGACAAATGTAAAAGAAAATGTTGAAAAAAAAATACTTCCCAGCACTATGCTAATAGCCAAATTAAAAATTCATGCGATTTTAATAAAGAAAAAAATACTCAGCTATGTTTATAGACAAATCTTGCTCTGATATTCTGTCAGTACACCAATATATTACTACATGCATCCTGACTAAGTGCTGTTTTAAGAAAATTAAAAGAAAGAAATCATAAAAAATTTGTTGTATCTGTTCAAATCAAGGCCCTAGTAATCAACTTCAGACCCCCAAGGTCACTTGGCCAGCTTGTGATTGCAACAGCAACTTCAGCGCTCTGTATTGTCCTACAGCTGTGGCAGGTCAATGGAAAAATGTTCTTTAAACACCATAAGCATCTGATTGTGCAATACCCAAATCAGTGTCATTGATTATTCACAGTGCTGGACCGCTCAAAGCTGGGGAAGTAATTAGGGCTTTTTGTGTGGATTATCCACTGAGAAAAGGTCAAATAACTACAAACAGTGCCAGAAAACAGGAGTCACCAAGGACCTCAGCCTCCGTGATCAGTTAAGAAATGCTAAAGCAGGGTTTGATAATGATGTGCTTATGCCAGGTTCTACAGGATTTGATCATTCTGTCATAGAAATTCAATGAAGCATGAGTGATGGCTACTTTTTCCCTTGAAGCTTGCTTCAGGTCCCTGATGCCTGTCAAGTAAGTTTGTCAGTGAAACTTGACTGAGAAGAATTTAAAAGGCAGTTTTTGTTCCAAGGGGAAGTGTGCATATATATATGTATATATGTGTGTGTAAGTAAATGACTGCCCAGTCATTTTAGACACATGCTTTCTAATTTAGATCCAAACACTTGTTTTGTTCTCCCTGCTGAAAAATCTGCCTTTGCTGACGGGCCATGCTGAACCCGCTCCCAGATCTGTTATCAGAATACACCTCTCAAATCTCTAAACGGGAAGTCTGTACAAAGAACAGCCTTCTGCTAATGACTTTCTCCCTATTGAAATGTGAGAAGCAATAAAAGAAGTCCCTAGTTTTGTAACAGCATTTCCAATGTTTGCTGAGTTTACAGGGGTACTGCTATTTAGCAACACCTTGTAAATTTAATTGCTAAGCCAGAGTGTACAAAGCATTCCAGTTCCATATGGGAGCCATTCCTTACAGACCTCCTTCCCTGGGAGCTCCCAGCGTTGTAAATCTCTTCCCCTCCTCCCGTCTCCAAATTGCACTAACACTTTGGATGATTAGGGCTGCAGCAGCAATCAACATTTTCCCCTAGTCATTCCTTTCCATCGATCATTTAAATGAGGGATTATTCTGTTTTCCCATTTTAGCCCATGGATCAATTGTTTAAAACAATAGGCTGAGGTGAGTTCAGAAAATTGGTGCATCAAAAGGAACACATAAAGGCTGTCCTCCTTGCACAGGGGAAAGTAATTTTATGTTACTTGGTCCAAGAGAAAAAAAACAATGAAAGAGGACACAAAACAAAAGGAAACTTAAAGAAAAAAGAAATAGCGGTAGCTAACAGCATGTGGATTTGGCGAGGCAAAGGCAGGGTCTTGTAATGCCTGTAGTGAAAACACAGCAAGGGAGGGCAGGACGGCTCTAGTTAGATGGAGTTATGGGGGAAATTCACAATTCTCTGGCTTTTGCTTCACCGTGGAAGAGTATTACAAGTGTCCAATGAACACTTGAGGTTTTTATTTTTAATTGAAATCTTACAGCACAGGCAAGAAATGTGAAAGACTGGCAAACTGTTGACAAGCTGCGCACTCGGGCCATCTTGTAGGACGTGGAGCATGGAGAGATGAATAGTTCCCTTAGGCTCACCAAGCATCTAAAGGTAGGCATTCAGATATTTAGTGTGGTTTTAATCCTCAGGCTCATGGCTTTGGCAAAAGAAAAGAACTTGTCCTGGCAGAGAGAGCATTGTTAGAGCTAACAAGGTGGTCCATGTTCTTTAAAATGTCCACTTAGACATTATCTGGAAAATCTCTGTGTCACTTTCATCTTAGGGCCCCCACTGAACTCAGACACTAATGATGTGGAAAAAACATTTCATTGCTACAACTTAAGTTAGGCCCAATGCTGTCAGGTAGGACTGCAACCCAATTACTATATTTATATAATAAATTCCACAGGGTAATTAATTTATCTTTAGCGTTCTTAATTTTGTTATGGTTCTATATTTGTCACAATATTAAATACCAGGCCCATGTGTTTTGCAGACCTCTGGAACCGCTTTATTTGGATTTTAAACTTTTTATTTTTGTTTTTTTTTTGTCTTTCCTCTCCTTGCTTTCCACTGAAACTCAGGAGGTAACTCAGGTACAAAGCAGAAGGCGTGATGAACAGGCAGAAAGCCGTAACACAGTCAGCTACAGCTTCTCTTTGCCTCAAAGCAAGCAGCACTGCGATGTTCCAGACTTTCTGATACTCCGTAGCAGAGATTATCATTTGACCAACTGTTACTTAGAAAACATATATATATAAGAGGGGAGTGAAATATAACATTTCGGGTGAAATTCAACCCACATTAAAATGTCGTAGATGTCACTTAAACCTTAGAAGGAAGATTTACTGCAGAAATCATCTATTCACAAGATCCATCAAGCCTCAGGAATAGGCAACGCAGTGCCTCTGTTGCTGAACCTACCATGAAATGTCACTACGATACGCAGAAGAGTGCCAGCGACAATTTTTGCTGGTATCCAGCTGCAGAACGTTACATGAGGCCACATGGATGCAGAACAGAGAGGCCCCTGATCCAGGTGCGTTTCCACGGCTCTCGAGGCCCCGACACTGGCGGGAGGGTGCGGGAAGGCTGAGCTGGCAGCGCTGGGCTGAGCGGCATGGCATGGCAGTCCTGCCTGCTGGGCACGGGCCAAGGGAAGAGAGGTTTCCGTATCCCCCCACTGCTCTGCGCGTCGCCTGCATTGTGTCCAAATTCTTGGGCAAGCAATGAATATGGCTTAGAGCGGACTTTCCATTCCAGGGTGAATTTGGAAGCTGTTCTGTTCTGCAGTTAAGCCTTGCTGGGATTAGCAGCCTTATCAGTATTTTCCATGTAACCACGACAGAGACATTTCACTATGGCCCTTTTATCATCCATACACAACAAAGAGGATTTGAGTCCTGGCAGTTGTCATTATTTCAGTCAATAAAAACAGAAGTATTGCTTAACTATTTCATAAGATTTTTATTTTATTTCCCACTATGACTTATACAGTAAAACTTTATTGTAACATATTATAACTAAAGGTATATAGCTCTCCTATCAACAGCAGTATTCTGATTTGTAGTCCAATAAGCTTTGTTGCTGCAGATTTCATGTGTACAGTTGTGTTGAGGTGTAATATATCACCGCAGCAGTTTTAAACTCAGAGCAATAATGTATTCGATTAGGTTGGAAATAAAACATCTAGTTTTTGTTACAATAAATCTTTTACTGAGCCCTCTACATCACATGTTCAACAAGGAAATAATACATGTCATGCAGACTAAGGGTTATTGTAGACTGCTGAGGGAAACACGAAATTCTGGAGGTTTCATCAGTCCTGTGAAATCCTGTAACACGGTAAGTGTACAAATTAGAAAAGGATGTGATATGTGACTAATGACACCTCTTGGGATACTCTTTGAGCCCATATTTACTGTTATGATCAGTAGGTTCATTTAAGCTGCAGGAGTTGAAAAGTAATACTGAAGTCGAGTGAAAACACCTCTGAGTTCATTAGATGTGGTTGTAATTCAAACTCAGAAGGCATTTCTTTTCTTCTCTGTCATTCTTCATATTACTAAAAATATAGTGGTTGAGCTCCTAATAAAAGCATTGTACATGATCACGTATCTACAGCCCCTGCAAAACACGTTTACACCTTGACATCTGTGGCAGTGCCACAGTCTGAGCAGCACCCTAATGCACCCCAGATGTCTCTTTAAAGGAAATACTGTATTAGGGCTACTGTTCATAATATTTTCTGAGCAATGCCTTTATTACTTTGAAAGACTTTGATTTTTCAAGTGCCACAGATATCTGCAGTCACTTTCTTTTTTTTTTTTTTCCTGTGGAGGGAAAAGCTATATCACATGTTTAAATATGAATAGAGATTTTTGGTAATATTCACCCCTGGAAATGCCAGTTGTTGACTATACATCAACCCCTATCCATGAGCTGCATTTTATAACAAGGATTTCATTATACGCAGTCTCTGCGCAGCAGAGCACACACTCACACCAGCATTGTATTGGCTATTGCTTTGAGCACTCTTGGAGAGTGGCGTGCCAGAGCTCTTTATCCACACTTCAGTAAGCATTTCACCAGCTCAGAAGTGTGCCAGATGGTCTACAGTGTTTGGTGATCCTCGCTTCACAGCCAGGACTGTGGTGAATGAGACTCCATGAGGACAGGTCCCCAAACAACTCTCTCCCTTTGAGATAATGTTGTGTGGACAAGGGGCTCAGCAGCCATCCCAGCACTGCTGTAAGGAGGGAGACAAGGCAAACTGAACTGTAGGGATCCACAGTACTAGAAGCACTGAGAAGAGCTGAAAACAAAGCATGGTCCTAGGGAAGGGTTTTCCCAGGTCCAGAGTTCTTGCAGCTTTTGCTGGCCAAATTTATACCTACACAGACTCTGACCCATGCAATCCATACTTTGGAGTCTTATCCCAGAGTCCATAAGGACCATGGTCAAACTCTGGCCATCACAGAATCACAGAGTGGCTGAGGTTGGGAGGAAACTCTGGAGATCATCCAATCTGACCTTCCTGCTCAGAGCTGGGTCAGGTGGGGCAGGTTCCTCATTGCCCAGTTGAGTTCTGACTACCTCAAGAGATGGAAACTCTGCAACCTCTCTGGGCAACTTGTTCTGGTGTTTGATCACCCTGAGCCTTCTTCAAGCTGAATAATCCTAGCTTTCAGCATCTCCTTGTATCCCAGATGCTCCAGTTCTTTAATCATCTTCATGGCCCTTTGCTGGACCTGCTCCAGTATGTCCATGTCTCTTGTGTACAGGGGAGCCCAGAACTGGCCACAGCACTCCAGATGCCGTCTCACCAGTTCTGAGGGGAATAATCACCTGTCTTGACCTGCTGGTTATCATCTTCCTAATGCAACACAGGATGCTGTTGGCCTTTTTTGCCACCAAGGCACATTTCTGGCTCGTGTTCATCTTGGTGCCCACAGGGACCCTGAGGTCCTTTTCTGCAAAGCTGTTTTCTGGATGGTTGGCCCCCAACCTGTACTGGTGCATGGGATTATTCCTCCCCGCATGCACAACTTTGCAATTCCCTTCCAGATGGATCTCTTTGTGTCCAGCAGTTCAACCAGTTTTCAGTCCACCTCACTGTCCACTTACCTAGCCTGTACTTTGTCAGTTTGTTGGTGAGGATGTTGTGGGGGACAGTGTCAAAAGCTTTCCTAAAGTCAAGATAGACAACATTCTTTGCTCTTCCCTCATCCACTAAGCCAGTCATCTCATCATAGAAAGCTATCAGGTTAGTCAGACTTAATTTCGCTTTCATAAATTTCATCAGTCACCTTCTTGTGCTCAAAGGGCAGGATAGACAATGTCTGGTCCAAGCAAGACAAAACTTTCTGTAGGTCATCTTTTGTCCTGCATCATCTTACTTCTTTGTGCAAGTGGGTACAAGGATGTGGAGACTGGAATCTGGCTGGCATGGTGGTGTGGCCACTCTTTAGTGGCACATGTATTGGCAGAGGTGGAGTGCTCTTGGCAGCGGCACCCCTGACTTTGGAGCTGTTGAAATGCTGGAGATGCAACTGAGAGGCACTGCAGCTGCTGAGCTCATCTGCCAACCCTTCCTCCCTTGGCCCCAGGTTTCAGCATGGGTGCTTGCAAATTCACAGGTACTTCGGGCTCATGTGTTTGAAGATGTGTAACTACTAAATAAATGTGCTCATACATCTTGTGTACATGCTATCACAACTGAGCAACTCAAAGACCAACATTAACATTTTAATTTGTTTTTTTATTTTTTTTAATTCAATATTACAGTAAGAAAGGATCCAGCCCTGAGCACTTCTTGAAGAAAAATCACACTGATGTCAATGTGCTGTCAGGTAACGAAACCAGAAGATTTCTTCCTCATGCTTCCTTTCTTGTATAGTCTGTTTAGCACTGAGCCCTCCAAAATGCACATGGGGATATCCCACAGTAATGGGAATGTTCATATGCAAAATATAAGCAAAATTAGTCATTGTTTAAACATGAAACCCGTGACCTCTTTGGGACACAGAAAAAGGAAAGGTACAATATGTATTTAAAGCACATAGCATATTTTTTAATCCTTTCAGCCTCTTTTTTAACTCTCTTCTCCCACAATGCCTGGTTAGGCAGCTGTGCAGGGCACTTGCAAAAACAGTGCACTTGATGACTTAATGGACAGTTTCAATTTTGTGGAAAAAAAATCAAATAATTCTTCACAGTTCATTTTCTAATTTGAAAAACCACAGACATGTGAAAATCAAATTTAATCCCCCAACACAGAATGCAAAATTGAAACCTTTCCGAGTGGATAAAACAGTGAATATCATTGCACCAAAACATCATGGAAGCAGCTTTTCTCTTTTTCTTTCGCAACATAACACTTCTCATGTAGGTGTTTTTAAAGTAAGGTAAGGCTCATGCCTTGAGTTTCACGGAACACAATCTGGTGGGGGAAGACAGGGAAAGGAAACAATCAGGGAGAGAGGCTGAGCTGACAGCGCAGTTTCTTTGCAGTGACAACCACATGTATTCATAAATATTTCACAAGTGCAGCTTTCAGACTCGTAAATTTAACTGCCACATTAATGCAGCTTGCGAGTTTATAACCTGGACATTCGTGTGTTGTGAATGTCCAGTATTCTGCAGATGATGACAGTAAAAGGTTTATATTTTGAAGGCTTTTCTCCTGTAGAGTGCTTTTTAGCTGTAAGACTCTTCTGTTACACAGCAGCTGTGCTTTTTGTATAATACCACAATTCATCAATTACTAATTCCATTGAAAGATGTCACAAATATACTCTTATGACATACTCCATGCTGTCCATGAATGAGGCAGAATCTTTTCAAGAACACCACAGAGTCATCTCAGGAGAGCTGCAAAAAACTTGTATGCTTTTTACATTCAATGCATTTTATTATTAACACTACAGAGGTTCTAAAAAGAAAATGATGAAAACAAATGTTGTAATCAGAACTAATTCTGAGCAAAATGATTGCGGCTGACATTCAGAAATGTTATCAAGATCACAAATACCACTACTCAGCATTAAGACTGCTTCCCATAAGTCAATGTTAAAATTAGTGGTCATTTAGAGAGCTTGAATATGGTTCAGCAAATGGTGTGGATCTTTCCACTTATTTGGATAAAACAGGGAGAGAATGACAAATGGTATCCTAAAAGTAAGATGACATTGTTAAAGGGCAGACTTTAACCAAAAAAAACTAGAGGGTCTGGAAATGTATGAAGAGAAAAAGCCAGCTATACTGGACATTGTGAGGGCAAATGCCATGATCACCCTATAGAGCAGAGGTGTTTTGTATTGAATCTCTTCATCTAGCTTCTGGACTCTGACATTATAATGACAGAAATAAAGAAAAAGTCAAGAGGAAAGCAATAAAAAGTAAGAAAGAACTTTCTTTTGGAAATTTCTAACCTGTTGTGAAATCTGATTTGCCCCGATCCTATATCGAAACTTCTTTTAATCTTTCACAACAATTACACTCTTGGCTGCAAACCCAGACCCACCTCACTACCTGTCTTGTCAGGGGAGCATTAAGCCCATGGCAGAGGATGTCATTTGATTCAGCTTGTCTTCCCTGCATCTTCTTCTGATGGCACTTCTGCAGAGCTTTTGATGGGAACTAAACCTTCTCATCTCTGACATATTGCTCAAGCAAAGCCAATGATAAATGCTCTGAGCACAGCAATCCTCCCCAGTGCAGGTATGTACTATAAGCATTTCCCTCTACAAGCCAAGGTGAATTTATCCTGGTGGAAAAATGTTTCAAAAAAGCTGTCTACTGATAGAGCTGATGGCTGGCTCCTTGACTTTTCTGCCAGTGTCCAAACCTGTTGATACGCATCAATCTGATTAATCACGCAGCAGGTTGCAAGGTGGTGCTTGTGATGCGAAACTATACTTCTCAGTGAAATGAAGTGCATACTACAAATTTCTTCTTTTTTTGTCTTTTGCATGCACACCCACAATCTTTTGCAGCCAGTTATAAACAAAACCACTCTGGATTTGCTCTTCTAGACGACTTTGGTTTGAAGAATAAGACCCTGTGAAGCGCAGATACTTCTTCTTTCCATTGTTTCTTACAAAAGGGATAAAAGCAGTGAAGTGCTTGTTACAGTAACTCAAGAAAACTGCTTTAAAAGTGATTGAATCAATTTCCCTTTGTCTTGTTATCTCTGACCTGAGCAATTTTAAAGACTTCAAGCCAAGTAACTGCAATCCATGACTCTGACATTACATCCATACATCTCTCTCTTTTTCTTTCTGTTCCAAAAGTTCTGCTGCACATTCCACAGGGCTGAGCCTTCCAAGCAAGAGAGGAGCTACCCGAGAGAGTAACATGTGCTGGAATGGGAAAATCAACCTTTTTCTGTAAAATTTCCCAACCTACTTCACTTTCTCTGCACTGCATGCCTGTGCTTAATTGTTTGTCTTCCAGGTGTAAGGACAAAAGATTGTTCAATTTATTTAGTGCCCTGTGTCTTACAAGGGCAACAGAATAAAGATGCAAGGAGGCTGTGAGCCTTCCACTAGGCTTTCTATTTACACGTAGGTATGTCAAATATTCCCTAAGCAGGTTGATGAGTTTAAAAAAACAAAACAGCCAAAAAACAGACAACATATTTTCATGCACCTCATCGTCTTATATGCCTAAACTTTCAAAATGAAGACTTCTCAGTACCTATGATACCTGCAAAAATTCCTTCTGTTACTTAAATGAATACAAAAATATTGCATCTATGCTTTACTGTCAGCCTCCAGCTTTCAGAGCAGGTCTTACTTCTTTCAAACGTTCCAGGACGTGTGAAAAAAGATTGTTTGTAACTATACTGGGACTCCCCCCTGCCCCGCTACAATTCTTAATTTTTTCTAAAACCTCTTTGAAAAACCTTTCTGGATTTGATTTATTTTTCATCCCAGTCCCAGATAGATACAGGCAATAAGCAATATGCCCTCTGCTTGCTCCTTTCCAATCTTGTATGCACAGTTATTAATCTTCATAATGTTTCTCAGATAGGTCTTTGTTCCCTAATGACTCCAGGCACACCTTTGGGCATATTAGTAGGCAAAACCCTGGTGTTTGTCAGGACAGAGTTCCCATAGTTTAGTTTATCAACCAAGTTCTGAATGTTTACTTAGGCACTCATTCAAATTTGGACCTAGATTTTATAAAGCAGCAAGCAATCGCTGCCTTCAGTTTTGCATGGTTTGAGACTCTTTTTCAGATGTATTTTGAGCACTTAAGATCCCAAGTTTTGTTATAAGTCAATGTCACTGAAGTTGTCTAAGTCCATTTTTAAAGTGGACCTTCGCTGTGTCAATCATGTAAGCTTAAGATGTGGAGAGATTCAATGCCTAAATTCTTTTAAAAATGTTTGAAGAATTGCACAGAATTTAGATTACTACATTCCATGTTGCCAGTCTCTAGAATTCTAATGTTTCCATTTCAGAAAAATGAATAAAAGGAAAATATGCTTCCTGTATTACAGTGTCAGCCTACCTAATGTGCATGATAACATCATCTGTTGTGATTTAACCCCAGCCAGCAACTAAGCACCACACAGCCGCTCGCTCACTTCCCTCACAGTGGGATGGGGGAGAGAATTGGAAGAGTAAGAGTGAGAAAATTCACAGGTTGAGATAAAGACAGTTTAACAGGTAAAGCAAAAGCCACGCACGCAACCAAAGCAAAACAAGCAAACCATTCCCTGCTTCCCATCGGTAGGCAGGTATTCAGCCATCCCCAAGAGAGCAGGGCTCCATCACGCCTAATGGTTACTTGGGAAGACAAACGCCATCGCTCCAAACGTCCCCCCTTCTGTCTTCCTCGCCCAGATTTACACACTGAATGTGATGTCATGCGGCATGGAACACGCCTGGAGCCTCCTCACTGCTGGGGCGGGGTGAGGAGAACAAAAGGCCCTGACTCTGCGTAAGCACTGCTCAGCAATAACAAAAACATCCCTGTATTATCAATGCTGTTTTCAGCACAAATTCACAACATAGCCTCATATTAGCTACTATGAAGAAAATTAACTCTTTCCCAGCCAAAACTCGCACAATATCTCTCTCATGTTTGAGAAAGAGACCTTCAAGTCCTTTATGGGAGTATGTGGTCAGTGCTTGCAGGAGGAAGAGATTTAGTAATTTAAAAAAGTGAGTTGAAAACACAGAAATTCTTTAATTAACTTGTATAATATGAAGCATATCCGAGCTGCCTTTCAACACTTGGGCGGAAATGAGCTATAGAATTCCCCATTTAAAGGGGGACTCTCTGCCATTGCTCTACATCCTCTTTGGGGGGGCAAAGTACCAAGAAAGAAAGCAGGCAATTAAAATCTCATGATATGATCTCAAACTGTGTGAGACCCTTCCGAACAAAAATATTGCACAGCTGATAGGTCACTTTTTTCCTGTTTTTTTGCAGGTTTTTTTTTGAGCATCTAGATACTGGCTCCAGTACCAGAATAGGGTAAATGCTGCAGATAAGATCACAGATCTCTTAGATGGTGCTATTTATATGCATACTGTGTTGTCTTATTACAAGTAGATATAACTTCCTGATTAGCCAGTGAAAAAAAAGAAGCCAGTATTATTCCTTAGTCCTATTAATTAGAATTAAGGAATGAATTAGTTGAATTTATGAAAGTCTTAACCTCTGCAAGAAGGCTTTATTTCACTATGTTTCATCTGAACATAATTCATTGGACAGTATATTAAGCAAATTAATAATTGGAAAGAATGTTATAATTTTCAGGCTAACTCTCTCAACTCTCATCATCATTAATAGTGTGCTGCCCTCAGTTGAAACAAGGAAACAGCTGCTCCATGGACTTTATTTTAGAATTAACAATTAACTTTTTAACCTTCCCATTCCAGGAGGTGGAATAACACTTCCCCTGCTACTTCTCTGAGTTTATCTTACTGCTCAGGGTACTTACATTGAAAAGGTTTTTCTCCTGTGAGCCAGAACACGGTCAGTGTGGCAGGTTAGGCCGAGCCAGACTATATCTCATTCAACCAAATATATTAGATCAAAGTCAACATTTAAGGTTTCCTATTAATATTTAGATACCACCCACACCTTTGTTAATAATTGGTTATGATACCATGTCATTTCCCTCCATCTTTTATTGCTCAATAGTCTTCTGTTGTCTGGTTTGTAAGGGAGAGGATGTACTCATGAAGAAAGCTTGGACATGGAAAACATTGCCGAGCAATTTCTTGGGATGCAGTCTTCATTGCACTTACTAAAATGCCAAACCTCCTATTGCCTCAACACTTTTCAGTAGTTCACTTTATTAGGCCCCACCTGTGAAGTAAAAAGGAATAGGATTATTGAAGAAAGCTTGTTTTTACTTGACAGTTTTCAAGTACCAGATCTAATTATCACGCCATAAACTGACAATTTCAAAGGATAATCTTCTGATAAATACTGTGTTAAAGCCAACACAATGAACACATTTTTTCATTATGCCAATTGGAATGGAAACAATATTTTCCTTGCCATGGGCACATCAGAATGTGGTCAGGCAGAAGCTGTAACAAAGACAGGTAGCAATATTATTATAATTAAAGATAATACGTTCAGCTTCATACATGGAACTGGACAGCAATTCCTGCAGGCAGCTACTATCCACAACATTTCAACAGAGCCACCGGAGAATATGGTGTTCTTGGTGCTATGCATTTGTTTGCATATCTTTCTGTATGTACCCAATACTGTCTTTGAACCTTTCTGGTTTCAACCTCATTAGCAATGAGCAAATGTTTCACAGGTATTTAAATTAAATGAATAGGAGAGGACATCCCATAAATTCTGGACAAAGAAAAGGCTGAAGTGTGAGTTCAAAAGTTGTAAAAACTAAGAGAATCCACACCGGAGACAGCGGGATCTTTCATACATGCCAGCCTGTGAACAAACCTCCCTCTGAGATCATAGTCAACCACAAGATAAAAATGTCTGGTTTCAGTAGTTCCGGTATTCAGAAAAGTACTCATTTAGAAAGAAGGTGATACATTCTGTAAAAGAATAGACCAAAGACAACTGCCTGCTTGCTCTCCCATACACTCACCAGATTCACATGGTCTGGAGTCCCTTGCTTGGTAGCCCTTCCTGTCCAGATTGGCTGCTGGGCTGGTAGGACTTCCCATGGCCCTCAGAGGTGTACTCTTTTGCAAGCAATACCCAGTAACAGGGATATTCACTGCAGTGAAAGCAAATCACCATCTTATGTCCTCAACTTTCCTCTTTGATTTAGGAACACATAGAAGTAAGTGCCCAGCTTGACGCCATTATTCATTCTCTTTATAAAAAGCTGATAGAAAGCTAGAAAGCTGTGTGATAAAAGCACTATGCCTACCAGTACTCCATCCCTACCAATTTCACGCAAATACGTGGCTTGAAACGTGACAAAAATATGCAGATCCGATTCTCCTCCTACAGTCCTGCTTTCAGATAAGCCATCTGCTGAAGGTTTTACTTTACCAGTGTCACACAACCAAAAGAAAAATACATATGGAGAGACAGAGATTGAGAGAAAAAGGACAATCTTCTGAGTAATACAATCTTCAGATCTGTAGGTCATGAAACCACCACATAGGAAATGAACAAATCTTGCCACAGCCTTCCTGAGGTAGCAGTGATATAACTTGAATCTTCTCTGATGCTGATTCCAGCACCAGCTATTACTGTTATGTTACTGAACCTTTTAAACAAAAAATGTTTCGAAAGACTACAGGTGAACATGGTCTCTCCCACTTCTTTTCTTCTCTCCAAGTGACCTGATTTTGCTGAAGAAGGAATGAAGGACCTGCCCACAGCGGTTTTTACCCCAAGATGTAGGCTGTCATGCAGGACAGTGTTGAGAAGCATTGATATATTGCATTTATTTAAGACCGCGATACTACTCTAGTACTGGTGTATCTTTGACTCTCAACCCGTTCACGTCACTACTGGATGCACCTCTTGATGCACCTCTGTGAAATAATATACATGTCTGTGAATCGGGATTGTTGATACATAACTCACAAAGGTATCTTAGTTTAATCATATTGTTGGCCAGCAAAGACCTATTGGGTAATTTTGGGAAAGCATCAGTACCTCTTTAACCACACAGCATCCACATACGTAATTTTTTATATTCAGAGCCATGTCCCATCAGGACAAGAATGTGAAAATTAATTCAGATGACATGCTGTTGGTATGGTGCAAATAAAGAGTGTTCTGACATATCTCAAAGGCATTTGCATAACTGCAAGGTGCAGGTGTTTCCAAGAATCCCTGGCACGGCTTATGAATGCTGGAGTATTTAGCTTCAGGCTTCCTGGCCAAAATACACTCCTAAAACTATGTCAAGAAAATAAACATCTCACCTCATAGAATAATTCCTAAATCTTACTATATCAGGCAGTGATGACTTTCTGAAGAAGTTACTGATAACTAGGGGGGAGAAAGAAAAGTCCCAAGAGAAGGTGATTGTATATATGAACTGGCAATCTTATATACATGAGATGTTCAAACCCTTTGGATGAAGTCTCTACAGTAAGTTGGTAATGCTTTGAGATAGACAACTCTTCCTGTTGCTTGCCGTTGCCATGAATTTACTGGAAGCACTGACTCACACTTAATTAGCAGTGCCTTGGGTTATTTTTATACTGTTTTTATACGCTTATAGTAGCTGCTGTTTTTAAGGCATGTATTATTCTTCAGGATATTTAATCGTAAGCTGGCACAATGATTTTTCTGTAAGATAATGAAACCTGAAAAAACTATCTTTTCAATATCTTGTTTGGACTTAATTCCAAGCAGACAAATCTATGGATGATAAACTTCCTTCATATAAGTCAGTTAATCAAGTAATGGATTGGTTATTAACTAATGCACGGAGTTGGCTCCACACCTAAATTCCTCAGAGATAATGAAATGATACCTGTTAGAATGATTGCACAGCTCTGTATCTAAATGGAAAGCAACACTTTTTCTCTCTGTAAGGTGAACAGGAAAGTGTTAATGTTTTAAATCCCTAACAAATCTCAGTGGAAAACATCTTTGCTTGTAGTGTTTGTTCACCACATGGTGCATGCTTCAGAAGGTGCTAAATCAGCAAAACTGCTGAATTTGAAATATCGGGAACATTCATCTGCCTCTGAATTCAGTTATGCTACGTGTAAAGATCCTGAATAGAACCTGATAATGTAACAGCAATGTGGAATTGCATATTAAACATACCTAACCTGTCATTAAAAACCTCTAATTACAGCCATCAGATGAGTCCCTGTGCTGCTACTTGTCATGCTATATCTATACATCATTTTAATGTGAGAAGATAGTATTTCTGATTATGTCGCTGAATGTACAATATACGAAAGTTATGGGCCTGAACCTGTTCCCATGGAGGTCAATGATAGTTTTGCCATTGTCTTCAGTTTTAGCAGGATGTGGTTTTATGACTCCAGAGTTTCATTTGCATTAATTAATTTACTTAGTAGGTAATGAAAAAGTTGAAAAAACAGCCCTCTGGCTCATGAGTTTGGCACTGTGTTTAATACTTTCATTAGGAATAATTGCACTGATAAACTTTTAAGCAGAAATGGGTAAGATGGATCAGTGTATTAGGCAAAATCAAGCTTACTAGCAGGTGCTTGGGAAGCCCTGGGACTGCCTTCCGTGCCCTAGCCTCATTTTCTTTTATTTGTCAGTGACTAGGTCTAGGATGTTGAATCTTTAATGCTTAGCAGCGTAAGATGAAAGCACAACAGTTTCATACTTTATGGACGTGCATGCTTTACACATCATGGAGACATTTGCTCAGCAGACACTACAGAACTGGCAGCTGGTTTTCAGGTCAGCAGCCTCACTGGGAATGGCAAGGATAGGTGGGTGATGAGGCTGAGGTGGTTCTTCACGTCATGGTTGAAGTCAGGAGCTACCTATGTGGGAAGTCCAAAATGCACAGTCTGGGACTGAAGAATTATAAGGAGTCTACACATAACACTTTTCACAGAAGGGACAGGAATCAAACGCTCTTCTGGTGAGCCAGTAGCAGCCAGAGGATTTTACACTGGCTTGCTGGAGGGGTGGTACCACCCAGGAATGGATGCACCTGTTTGGCATTTCTGTCATCTGGCTGATATCTGCACGCTGCCCCATACTTCCCCTGCCACCTTGGCAAAGCCACCTCTCTTCCCAGGTACTATTTCTACAGCCTGGGGGGTAATAACTCCTCTTTACTTCCTAAGGTTTCTGTTTCAGTTGAGTTTGTAAGGTGCTGAGTTACCCAAGTGTTGGGAGCTATAAAGTACCAAGACCAATTGAAAACCCGTCAGTCAGAACTTGAAAAACCATCAGTCTCTGCATACGGAGCTTTTTATTAAATTAAGAAGAAAAAAAAAAGTGAGACAGTATTGGCTTGGGGTCTGCTTGCCCCCTTTAGCATATTGCTATGATTGTCTTGGAATACTTTTAGCTAGGCACACTGTAGTTTATGGACATTATTGTAGAAATACTTGCTGAGAAAAGCTATTTTATTAATTGAGTAGTCTCACTGTAAACCATGTGATATCCCAGAAGACACCTTATAAATATAGTGTGTTTGCATCAGGAGTTTTTCAAGGTTCTCTATTTTACAAAATAGTAATTCACAGCTTAAACTAAAACCATTGAGGTGAAGTTTATCAGTCGAGTACTTTAATAAAATAGGATCAAATGAAGTTTCTAGTGGAGACTACAAATGCTTCTTATTTGGCATGATATTTTACATATCTATGTACCACTTTAAAGAAGATAATTGATCATGTTCCTCTTGTAGAGAAAATGAGTTTGCATGGCAAGAAATGAGCCTATACGTCTGCCTCACTTGAACCAGTCTCAAAATCATAGGCTTACAGAAAGCAATGTTCAGAGCAAGACAGTACCAACCTGGGAAGTAGTCCATAAATGGCAGGTCACCTTCACAAAGAAAAGTACATCAATTTTGTAACTCAGACCATGAAACAACAATGTCTCCAAACTGTGTAGAAAAAAGGTTGCTGTAGCAATTTTTCATCATATAAGCTAATACAGAAACAAGCACTTGGTGTTCAAAACTTTTACAGTCTGAGTACATTTTAGTTCTATTTGTGACCACCAAAGCATCCCATAAATTGAAAAACGTGTTCAGCTCATGTTCAACTGGCTGAATTCAATGGGTTGAATTCTAAGTGCAAGACCATGTTTCCACATCCTAATAAAGTACAACCAATGCAACCCAACTGTGCAGACAATACTCAAATGCTTCAAAGATTTTGTTTTTGTATAAAATGCCCGTAAGAGGACAACAAAGTAGGATGCTTTCATGGAGATGAATTCTGAATAGAAGAGGATACACAAAATTTTAATGAGTTGTTACATTAAGTACTAGCTCTTCTTTACACTTCAAAGTTAATTCACAAGCAACTTCCCGAAACAACTGCTGTGACGTCCTGAATGTATCTCTGCCTGTGAGAAAAAAAATTTGACTCAAGCAGTAGCAGCAAATCCTGAGACAACATTAATGATGTTTTGCCAGAGCACAAAGGGTTCAGAATACGTTTTACCACTGTTAGAGGCACCGCAGCTCTCTTCAGTGCAGCGACCACAGTCAAAATGCGTAAAGAGTTGCTATGTTTGGAGCAGTGTCATTCAATAACATAATTCTCTGATCTTTTTAAACGCAGAAGTTATTGCATTTCTTTGTAAAGAAAGCGCTTCTGTAAAGAAAGTGCTCCTCCTGTTTAACAGCTATAAGTACATGCCAGAAATCTCTGCAAACTACTGTTTAATGAAATTAAATAATTAAAAAATATAAATATTCTGGTTATTGACTAGTTATTTTGGTTTGAATCTGTCAAAAGAAGACAGAGAGCCAACAGGATAAACAGATGAGAACACAGAGTAGCCTCAAAAAGGCTGCTGCTGCCTGTATGAAATAGTGCAGGGAGCAGTGCAGGGAGCATGCACTGTAATCCAATTAATTTTCTATTAAAGGACATGTACAGAACAAGCAGCAGCTGCACAGAGGTCCCGTTTCCTTCTTCTCCTACAATCTAAGTTTTAAAAGCGCGGCTGCAGAAGAAGAGGGACATTTCATGGAGAAATGCTGGATTGCCCAGTACGCTGGATATGTCGGATTTCTGTAGGGCGGCGAGGTGCCACTGATGCTGCTCCTGGATGGGAAACTTTATTCTTCCTGGAGCTGCATTACTGTAGCATCTCTGCAGATTCAGGTAGGCTGCTCCCCCTGAACTCTCTGTTTTCGTAGCTCTCCCCACGCAGAAGGACAATAAACTTGTGTGTGTTCCCTGCGGCGTTGCTACCCACATCAAGAACCCCTGATCTACGGGCCTGATTAGGCGAAGCGGTGTCTCTGGTTTCGATGAGGCACAAGCTGTGGAATCCTCAGAAACCAGGCTGAAACGGCGCTGAAGCCAGACTTGTTTCAGTGAAGGAGTCTGTTTTGAATTATGCTTCCTATTAGTGGTAGATTTAAAAATTAGGGAACTATGAGTAAATCTGGAACTTAACAAGGCTTAAAATAGGCCTGGGTCACAAATCTTGCTAACTGTGTGATGGGCTGGTCTTCAGTGCAACAACAAGGAGGTCTTTAAGAAAAAAAGCAAGTAGCAAACCCCAGAGTGAGTAGAGTATGGGGGGTGGGAAATAATAAAGGCAAGTTATTTCTTCTTATTTTATGTTCTGAAATGCAGGGAAAGCTCACACAAATGGTAAACATATGGAATAAATTATCAGGAAAAGTGATCTCAAAACAAAGACTACAACAGAGTTCAAGTGACACCCTTGACTCATTTCTGGAACAGAAATGGATGTAGCCATAAAGTCAACACAAGAAAGCAGGATTACGATTAACCTGAAAAAGGGCAGGCAAATTAGACTACAAGCCATTTTCCTGTTCCTTATGGCAGCTTCCCAAGACTGCACATCTGAAATGTGTAATTTAACATAAGCCCAAAGCACCCTCCTTGCCAACCACAGAAAAATTATTCAAACATATTCTTGTACCAGAAGAGTAGTAGGTGTTTATACAAATAAAGAGGCAAGATCTATTTACACACATATGCACCCAGATGTGTGTGCATGTTTATTTTGAAATTAGATAACTAGCATAAAAATCATTATGCAGTATTATACAGGTCAGTTAGTTAACAGCCTGAGTTTCAGTCAAGATGGCCATAAAATCAGGTAATAAAACTGCAATGCTTTGAAAACCCAGATGTGTTTGAAATGAGTTGTTCCACGTAATTAAGAGAGATGTGAGAGGTCAGAAGAACAATACAATCTAACACCACGTCTACATTGCAGACTTCAGCTGGCACAGCTACACCAAGCAGAAGTATGAAACTGTTTAATACCTGACTGATACAGCTGTACTGCCAGCTGTGCCACAAGTGTTAATATAATTACACTGGTATAAAGGTGAGATTTCATAAATGTAACTTCTTTTCCTTGCTGTTTTTTCTACATTGGTATGATACACAGATGTGCTAACATAACTGCAGCTCTAACACAAACACTTTCTGTAGTAATAACATAGATACAGCCAAAAGCACCAAGGTCACAGAAGCACATGCTAAGAGTTTACTTTTGACTATTTCTCCACTAAACATATTACATCACTGGTGTGCTCCAAATACATATGACTAGGGATTTGTGGGGAAAATATTATCAAAGCTGCCCCATAAGCCAAACTTCTACAAAGCTGGCCCTTCCAGCAGCCCAGCTGTTGTTTAGGAACAGCATCTCTTCCCACCTCTGCCCACACATCTTTGCTAACAGACACCAGTATCAACGCGCATATTCCCACTGCTTCACTTTCCGTTTCTTATTTCACTGCGTGTCTTCTGTGTGCATGTGACTTCCTGAAGCTCTCTGGCTTGACTTTGCCAGCTGCAACTCCTGGGACACCGGCACAGCCGTAGCACGAGGTTGGGCTGCAGTCTGCCAGCCCAAACCCTGACACTGGTAACGATGGCAGCTCTGCTATCCCAAACGCCGACACTGGTAATGATGAAAGCTCTGCCGTCCCGACGCTGGTAACAACAGCAGGCCGAGAGGGAAGAGCAGGAACCAGCAGGGCCCTGCAGGATGCCGGGGCCGACAGTCTCTCCCTTGTTACCTCAGCAGCGCCCTCCCGCCTGCCAAGAGGCGAGCTAAGGTCAGCACTGTGCCCCGAAAGAACGCTCGAAAGATATCTGGAAGAAACTAGGTCTAAAATTCATCACTCTTCACACCCACGAACCAAGCAACTCCCCCAGACTCCCCACCCGCCCCCATGAGGGGAGGCCAGGGCCACCATCTCCCGGCTTGGGAAAGGCCTGGCGGTTGGGCGGGACAATCAATGGACCAATCAAACAGCAACTTCCGGGAATTCTCATTCAATAGTCAACTTCTCTTGGGCTTCGGGGCGGGGGCGAGCGGATGACCCACGCTGAGCGCCATGTTCGATTCTGGCAAGAGGGGCGGGCCTGCACGGTGCCCTCACGCAAAATGGCTGCTGGCAATGGTCACGTGGAAGGCAGTCCCTCGTGACGGGGGCGTTGCTAAGAGGGACACCCAGCAGCGGGTACAAACATGGGGGTGGGGTGGGCGGGTGAGGCGCATGCGCAGCTCCGGAGAACGGGGGAAACCCGGAGGGACGGCAAAAGCGTCACGAGCCCCCGCCCCTTGCCGCGAAGCCCCGCCCCCGTGGCGGGGGGGCGGGGCCTTCGCTTTCTCCC
>Ga0065711_1026565_pt1 | contig 65643 bp, 28 predicted proteins | sample Hoacrofraction12_FD_59098 | JGI IMG/M metagenome (GOLD analysis project Ga0065711, IMG submission 59098) | Hoatzin crop microbial communities from Cojedes, Venezuela - Epithelial fraction 12 v2 (version 2) | ecosystem: Host-associated > Birds > Digestive system > Esophagus > Crop | place... | reverse complement strand
TTTTTTTTTTTTTTTTTTTTTTTTTTTTTTTTTTTTTTTTTTTTGAGTGTGTGTGTGAAGACACTGCAGCTACTTGAAAGTCTCTCAGTTTTAGGTCTGACAAACTCCAGGCTCTTGGGGAGCGCAGGACCTGTAGCGATGGCTGATTCAGCCCTTCATCCTTTGGAAGAGGGAAACAAGATTCTGGCTTCTGCTGCAGCATGAAGCATCTGACGTGTGCTTGAAAACAACAGAGTAGGATAGGTCTTGCCTGCTCTGTGTAAACATTCGAGAGCACAGAGCATTTTCTGGGTGAGCCGGGTTTTTGTCCTGAGTCACTACATTCTTCTTTCTCCACAACCGCGCAGTTAGCTGCTGCCTGCCAGCATGACACGTAGTGCAGTTGCGTTGCATGTGAACAGTGTTTGGAGCACACAAAAAGACTCTTTAAATAAGTCATAGTGATCAATTGCACTATATTGAATAAATGCTGTTAGTATGTCTGTATTTAAGTGTGCAGTAAATACCAGTTTTCCAGGATTGATTAAAAGGTGCAGTGCCAGATGTCAGGATCTGTTGGGCTGTATGTAGATCTCAGGGGAAAAAAAGCAGATTTGATGACTTATTGAAAGTTTTTTGCTCAAAAAAAAAAGTTGAGTTTTGGGTTTTTTTTTCAGTCTCACAGGTATTGGCAGAAAAAAATAGAAGGAACTCTAGATGCAAAGGAATGATTTGAGCACTGGGTATGTTAGCTGGGTCATCAGGAAGAGAATGATTTTAGAAGGAGAAGAAGAAATCCGTCAGATGTTAGCTAGCATTGCAGGAAAGTGGCAAAAATGCAGCAGTAAAGGGACCCCAGTCTACCTGCCAGGTAGTGCTCATAATGCTGAAGGCACCAAGGTCACACCTGTAATTTCAAACACCTACCACTTGCTCCTTCATTCCCGCATTTGTTCATCCAGCCTCTTTGGTGCTGTAGGCAAAATTTCGTGGTGCGAGTTGCTGAAAACTGGCTCATGAATTCACTGGGATACGAGGAGCTCCTTAAGAACATGAAGCATTTTTAAAAGTAATACTATTTATTGGTTTGCTTTTTTCTGTATGACTAATTTCATTGTAATTTCAAGCTGTGATGTTACACAACAGAGAGAATCACTCTGCTGTTATAGTCCCTTTCATTCTCTGCCTCTTATTTCGTTTGCCATTGAAACTTTGGGACAAATGCCTGAAGAAATGGTGCAACAGTCTCTCTAAGGCTTTGGAGGCCTGGACAAAGCAATGGAGAGAACATGCAACGTGCAATTTATGCACTAGGGAATTGTGAAGAAGACAGTTATTGTTTTTTGTTTTCTGAGTAAAATTACAGTTGTAATTCAATTAAAATGCAGAACTCAGGCTTATGAGGTGTTCAGTGCACTCTGCTCCTTCTGACGACAGTAAGTCTGAAGAGTGACAGTTCAGATTTATGAATTTTTTTTCCCCTCCCCTCCCATGGCTGTATATCACTGTGACATTTGTTCCAATCCTGAGATGGCATTTAGATTAAACTTTTGGAATCCAAGTCTCTACCTCTGCTTAAAAGAGTAACTCCAAGGCAGATAAGGCTATGAGGATAAGCTGCTGCTTCAGATGAGTGGAAATATTGTTTTAAAGGCCTATGTGTGTGTCATAGGAAAACAGGACTAGATATGGGGCTTTTTTTTAACTCCTGCTTAAAAGTGCTTGTTTATTATAGGGCATGGTCTGTGTTTGCATTACACTAAAATTTTATTTACTTTCAAGGAGTATTGATGCATTGTGCTGTTTAGGAGGTCATAGTCTTTAAATAAAAATTTTATTTAATGAGTTACAAGTGAAGTGTCCTAAAATGTAAATTTCCAAATATGGATTAGAGTTTACGATATAAAATAACTTGGTTTATGCCCAAGCAAATAATAAACTCACTTGTCTAATATTAGGCATTTAAGTAGGATTAACTAAAGGTGTCTTAAAAATATGAAAGGAAGGAAGAGTCCTTGAATATAACTGCTGAAGGACAAGGTTTGGTACTTTGTGTGTGATCACTATACATCTGTCCTTGTACGGAATGTCTGCAAGAGCGGATTTTGAGAGTGTCAAGCGGAAAATGTAAAAATTCTGTTCACTTAATTTTGAGCAGATGTGGCTCTTAGCTGCATGTCTTCAGTATGTCAAAGTTAAAATGCAGTTGCCTCTGGAATGAAGTTGACAACAAAGAGAGTGATTAAGCAGTATCAGTGACCAATTATTTATGCATTTCACCTTAGAAGTCCAAAAGGACCAAGACAGTCCCACCGAGAGTCTGGGCTGAAGCACCCACTCATGAGAAATGTCATCAATGCAATTTCTGTTTCAGAGGAATCCAAGTCGATACTCAGCCTGCTGGTAAATGAACAGCTTCCATAGGTGTGTATATCACATGTTGCCTCCAGCGTTGTCACTGGACAAATCTTACTTGCTGCTTTTTATGCCTCTGTCACCGAAAGTAAAAAAGAAGCAAGGGGAGGGGAGGACGGTTTGTTTTCACTGTTCTCACTGCTCTTTGTACAATCTTACGTTTCAACCCTGGTGCTCAGAGAGCTGCAGAATGACACTATTGCTTGAAACTGTGCTTGGATTCTTCCCTTACTTGGAAACGTAGCTTTGAGATGAAAGAGAAAAAATTTATTTCTTTTACTAAAAATTAGTAGGCTGGAGTTAATTGAAGATGCAGGCAAAACTATGGAAATCTACTTAATGGAATGCATCTGAGTTTCCATGTCCTGTGCAGAAATGAGAAACCAAGAAAAAAAATGTAGGTGTCATGCTATAGTGGTCTGAATGTGAGAGATTAATTTCAGAGAATGACTGGCATTTTTGAGAAAGGAAAATTTTTTTTTTAATATGAATTAAAATATGACTAATGCTTGCAAAGTGAGCTGAAATCTAATGAAACAAAATGCAGGACAAAAATCTGGTAGTCAGCTATGAAAATAAAAATAATTTGTGACACGAATGCTTTCCATCAAAAAACCTCAGCATGGTAGATGGATCTTGTCTTGTTTAAAAATATAAGGTCTTGTATGTCTCTGCAAAATGCACAAAAATGGGCTCCTAGAATTTCAGTACTTTGACAAAGCCTTAAAAAGAGCTGAAAACAAGGGAGTCCTCACTCTAAACGTCAGCCACTTGGCAAGGCTTTAGATAGTTGGCGTTAACATCAGTGCTAGCATTCAGCTGACATCTTTGTTCAATGTATCTTTCTTACTGTGCCTGGCAAGAGACAAGAGCTATTGTGACTGAAACTTTGAAAGCAATATTTAATTAAGTAAGTTGATGTACTCATTGGGAAACTGCAAATCGTTTCTATGTGGCCTTTTTCCTTTATTAAAGGCGCTTGAAGGGATGCTTTTTGCATTCAACAAAGTTATATCTTTATAATAAGTACTTAGCTGCTTGCCTTTTTCAGCTCTCCGTTTGCTTGGTGGGTATGAAAGGTGGAGTTTCTCCGTTAAATTCTCCACCTACACCTTTAGGAAAAAAAATACAACATTAGATGTTATTTGACTTGTGCTGAAGGTACAAATTACCCTTATTAAATTCTGAATCGTTGTTCAGTTCTGCTTAAGGACCTGAATCGGGGGGGGGTAGGGGGGGAATAATTCAGTGGGTTTCCCCCCCCACTTCCAAAAATGTTTTTACATTCACAGTGCTCATGGAAGTGAAAAGGAGAAAAATACTAACATTTTGGAGGGGAAAATACTTAGCAGCTTATGCAGGGAGGTGTAATCTTTATCTTCTGCTTGGGCTTCCTGAAGAAGAAGGAGAAACCGAAATGTGAACACTGAAGGGTTAACCACAGCATTGGGAGAAATTTGTCTATTGTTTCTCTATTAATATCATTCATCAACTTACCACTCATCACCTTTTCCAAGTAGTCTCCCTATAGCAACAAATGGCGCCATAGACAAACCAGATGCAGTCTTGTCTCTGTTTTCATAAGCATTTGCGAATTTGTTAAAAAGTAAGGGAAAGTGGGAGAAAAATGTTTATTTTGTAGAAGCTGCACCAAGGAGCATTGAGAACAGGGGACTCTATTTTTGCTGTAAGCCCCTCTGCTATCTGATGGGCCTCCACATTTCTGTGGTATGATCTGATTTCCTTAAAGGAGTTGTTCTGGACCATTGAAATGAACCTAGATTCCCTCCAAAGGAATCTTGATGATCTTGAGCTTGTATTCTGAATATCTAAAGCATACTGTCAGAGCCCTAGGTCCAAAACTGGACTCTGTTCCTCACCTTTAGTTTGCAGCTAATTTTCATCTCTGTGTTTAATTCCATAACACAGTATTAGTTTTCCTCAGTGACATATCTGCACGTAATTGCTACATGCATGTTTTTCTCTCTGCAGCATAACGTGAATGCATGGACCTTTTTTTCCAGCAATATTGCTCAAAGTCCTTAAATTTGAATCTTTCTTTTACTAGGTAAATCCATTATTTTTCCTTAAAAAGATATCTGTTTCTTTTCTCCTTTTATGGTCTCTAAGCTTCCTTCAGTTGTAGCTGACCTTAAAAGATGGAAAGCACCTATCTTTCTTTATGTGGAGAAAAACCATATGCTTTATTTGAATGTAGCTTATTTCAGTTTCAAAAAAACCCAAACAAAAAACCATTCCTAAACTCAAACTCGTGAAAACAAGTTTCCACAAGAGTAGATAGTTTATATCTCTCTTCTTGCAGTTGAATCAGAGATGAATGTAAAATGCCAGCTGTCCTCATAGCAGCAGATTTCTAGTTTTTTACAAGCATAAACAATTGTTATTATTTTCCTTTCATGCATCTTTTTTAAAACTTATGAAATGTTTAATAAGCTGCACAGACGAGGCTTTCATACTGTGGGTGAGTGCTTGTCAGCAGCCCAGGTAGAACTTCTGGAGACTGGCCACATGAAGAAGTCATCCTTCTCCATTCAACCACTGAACAGCAGCAAACTCTAGCCAAAATGGGTTTAAAAAGGTGGTTCTTCTGCAGCAGCACTTACTGTAGTTGTTAGAAGGATGTTAAATGTTCGTAAATGGGAGGAAGATCAGTTCATCTGTTGTGAATCCTTGCTGCCACTCATTTCTCAGTGTGGAGTTCTGAATGAATGGAATTAACTTGTATTTCTTTAGAAAATACAAATGAGGCAGTATTTTACTTTTGCCACCAAGATGCAGAAAATCTCATTAGTAAAAATAAAATCGACATTGGCTCCTGCCTGTCAATTGCACAACAATTATATTTAAGTTTTTCCACATCTCATTTGATGATCTGAGCATATGCGTGTGCATATAGGCATGTTGGCCTATTAAAATACTAATGGCAAGACCTGAAAAGTTTATTACCCTATGCTGAAGTTCTTTGGACAACTTCTGTCACCTCTTTGATCAGTGGGGAGCTTTGCCATTGAAGTTAGTGGATCAAGAATTTGCTTCGTGTCGCTAGCCCCTAACACTGGAAATCTGGGAAGCCAGTCCGATTCCCTGGCTGCAGTTGTGTTTGAGGCATCTTGGTGTCGAACAGGAGAAAAAACTTAGGCTCAGATAGATTTTCCTGACTTTTAAGGAGCATCTTTCCTCCTTATCTGTTGCAGACTGTGCTGTAAACACTTCTTTAACTACTTCCAGAGCTCGTTTCCAAAGGCGTAGCATTTGGCTATGCCATCTGATTACCACCAAACCAGAGGAAAACAGTCTTACATGGTCACTTTGTTGCCTGCGTTACACTCTGTTATCATCCAGCCGGTGTTTACAGGATGCCACAGTTAACGTTGCCCAGATGCTTGATCTGTGGGAAGCCTAGGAACCAGGCAGCACCGACTGCCAGCGTTTTCCAAATACACCCATCTTATCCGAGGTCTGGCCTGTTGCGTGCGCTGGGGTCACCCCACGGCCGGGGTGTGCTGTCAGTTAGCCCTGACAGGAGATAGCACTGCTGAAGATGTTGAAGTTTGTGTTGTTTAGGCCACTTATGGCTTTTCAGCAAACATTTTAGAACAAAGTGATGTGGTTTCCCTTGCTGGTTGTTGACCTAAGAGTATTTTTTAACATAAGAGTAGGGTAGGAATGCTGCCTCTTCTCTAACTGCAGGAGCGCTTTACACAGTTGCTAGCAAAATGCATTGATATTGCAAGAGTTGCATGGTTTCCAGAAGATAGACTATAAATGGTATTTAGCCTGTATTATTCTTTGGGCATTATTTTTGTGTTTGGGTGTATGTTTTTTCTATTTTACTATTTAGCACACATGCTGAGGATTGCTAAAATCAGTCATATCAGCTTTTACAAGGATTAGCTTTCTTAGGATAACTTGCTCTTAAGGAACACACAAACTAACATTTTCTTGTGACAGATTTTAGAGTGTGTATATCACATTTGCGCACCCACTAATCCTAAGAATAGAAGTTAAGACCATTTTCAGCCATGCTGAAAGGATATTGCAAATAAAATATACAATCAGACTATGTAGTGTCACTGTGAATTCATGCCAATGATATTTTACTGAAAAGACTTAGTATTTTTCATAAAGCAAACGCTTCAGAAGTGGTCACATTCCACCAAATGCATATGTGGAGTGTAAATAAAAGTCAGTAGTTTGTAGAACCTCCATTCACTTCCTACAGACTATGTAAAAGGCACAGAAGTCTCTGACCTATGCAACTTTTAAAAATTATATATGTGCTATTATGTGTTTTTAATATGTATTTAAATGTCATCACTCTTATTTCGATTTTTTTATTTTAAAAACAGGTTCATTGGAGTTGTGTATTTCTATTTTTTGTTTGTTTCCCGAGGAATTAATATTTTGTTTCCTGTATATTTAGACCTTCTTATACAAGAAACTTTTGTGTACAACACACAAAGGACCCCATTATCTGAGGTCCTACTACGCTTTTAAGTGTGTGAACAGACGTTTCTTCCTTTAAGGGCTGGAGGTAGGGCTCTTTTAACTGCTTCATATCCACATTCCAAAACCTATTTAAAAACCTGAGTTTAAAGTCGAGCTGACAATGAACTCTATTTTCAGCTAAAACCCCCTCCTCCCCCGCTTCGCCACACACTGTTTCTGCTGCTGGTCCACTTGAGATAAAGACCAAAACTGTTGTTTGGCTGACATGCAGAAGGAGTTGTTTATCAAAAGGAGGCTATTCTAGGAGGATATGCTGTTTAAACAGAACAATGGGGATTTTGAAGATAACCAAATCAGTACTACATAGGTGTTAGATCTGTTTTAAATTGTTTCTGTGTTGGAAAGTGGGAGGGGGCCCGGGTATTCGGCTTTGAATCCCTGGCTTGCAAGTGTGAAATGGCTAAATCCAAATTAGCTGCCAACTGGGCTTTGTACTGCGACTCATGCGTATCTATAGGGCATGAGCGCAGCACCTGGGGGTGCAGAGAAAGGGGCCTCAGAAAACCCGGTTTCGTTTTGCAATCCGGCTGTATCTTGAGCTTCACCCAGGGATTTTTGATCCATCCTTGGTGCTGCCTATGTCAGACGGCAGTTCCTAAAAGCAGATCTACAGGCAGAGTTGCCTTTTACTAGGTAGATTAGTTACAGGCACGTACCCACTCTACTGATATCAAATAACTCATTTCTAGAAGTGTAGAGGAGTATGAATAGCTGAAAAGTGGGAGGAAGAGCAAAGGAATCTCATGGGAAACTTAGTTCTGTACAGAAAATCAGCAGATGTATGCAATGCATTTTTGTTTGCTCACTCCTGCAGAGGGAGAATCTCACCAAGGATAAAGGTGACCTTCAAAGGCAAGGGAGAGGAACATTACACTTTCTGTCAAGGTCTTAGATGTCCGTTTCTCTTCTTTCTGAGCTATGACAATCCCTAATTACCCTAATACCCGTCACCAGGTCCAACTGAAAATTCCCCTTTGTCACTTACTTGCAGAGTGGTTTTCTGTGGTACAGTGATCTCATTTAAAAATCTCTTTCCAAAACTAAGAAAGTGAAGGTTCCCTATAAATAAAGAAGTAGCAACTTTTTTCTCCTTGGTTTTTTTTTTTTTCTTGGCTAACAGCCAATGCTTTTGCCTGTTTTCATAGAATGCCTTTATACATGAAAAGAAAAGGAGCAGAAAACTTTCTTCTCTAGTGCTGATCATATGCAAGTGATTTATTCAAGGCCACACAGTGGAGTGCTTGCAAGAACAGGATGATTCTCTCTGCCAGCCATCTGGTTAAAACTCAGCCTAAATATGCTTGGATGTTTGCAGGTGGTTCAGGAGAACATCTGGAGATGCCCACTTTTCCTGAATTGTCTGTTTTTATTGATCAGGGAAGGAGAGAAGTCTTTTGAATTCAGCTGGTAGACGTCTCCTGGCCCCAAAATTCAGGAATAATCTCTGTTTTCAGCTGTAAGTTTCTTACCTTCTGCCTCCTCTAATACATATGCAAGTTTAAATTCTTTTCAGTGCGGAAAGGGTACCTCAGTGACCCATGCCTAACATCACTGATGCAGTTTGGCATCCTCACCTGAAGCTGGATTTGTTTTCTTGAGGATTCCCACTAGGTGAACGCCATGGAAAAACTAACACTTGACAGCTCTTGCTGTTTTGACCATCACCTTTAACATCCAAGTGTGATAGTGTGGAGACTAGGAGGGGTAGTCCTCGTGTTTTTGCTAGACCCAGCCTTGCTGTTTGTTGTGTATTCTGTCCTGAAGCGATGCCTTTTCAGAATCTGTATCACGCAACCAGGAAGAACAAGTGACTCCACAGTTATGCAGACAGATGCAGGGATGCCCTTTGCGCAGCAAGGTAAGCTGTTTAGGCTGATTATTGCAGTTGCTTTTGCCAGAGGCAGCACTGGCAAGACTGACAAATAATGAACCCTTTTCTGTGTTGGCTTGGAGTGATTGCATCGCAAGGGAACACAAGTATATCTCAGTCAAGAGTGGCAGCCCCGTTGTTTCCTGTGGTGGGCAGTCCTGGTGGAACTACGTGCTGTACTCTGCTGTTTACAAGCTTGCAGACTGCTTCATAGGTATGTTGCCTGGGATTTAACCAAAGCAGAGCTTATGAAATCAAAATGATCCAATTTGACAGAAATAGATTACTAAACAAGGATGGCGCTTTAATTAGTGTGTCCCAGTACAGACTGAGGGGCCTATTGTTTGCCCTTATGTTTGAAAATGCTGCCCTTGACTGTTTTTTTTATCTTATCTAAGTCGAGAAACCATACTTCCATTGGGCTGTGTGTTTTTTGGCTTTGTTCTAGTAACGCTTGACCTATCCATGTAGATTTAACTTACTGGGAATAAGGGTTGTGCCTAGTTATCGCAATAGCTCATATACATTGACAGAGGTGACGGAAACCAGTTTTTATGACAATGTAAAGGGTAGAAACCCTACTTAAGAGGAAATACATTCCCATACTTCAAATACCAAGCACTTTAGCAGGGGAAGCAATCACACCTGGCAGTGCTGCTGGAGTCCGGTGAGCACCTCTCCATTCTGGGACTAACCTGTGCCCTGCAGTTTGTTGGCGAAAGAGCTCGGCGCACTGATTGCCTTTGCTTGAACTCTGGACTTGCCTTGCTGATTGGTTGTTTGGTTTAACCACAGAGGTGGATGGAGCCTTTGGAGACTATCACAATGTAAATACATACATGTGTGTTTGTTTCTAGCCCGTTTAAAAAAAAGTGTATGTGTCAAAGAAGGGGGAAAAGCTGTTAAGAATTCATTTGCATGCCTTTGAGATGCAGGAGGTACAGGAAGCAACGGCTTTAGGGGAGGGCTAGCAAAATTATTCCATAGGGGTATAACAATAGGGAAACATGGAGAGTGGTTAGATGCTGTTAGATTAGATTAGTGCAGACTGATTTGGCAAGTGGTGTTTATTTTGCTATTAATCACATAGAGGTGCTTAAAGCTTGCAGGAAAGGTCCCATTCTACAAATTGGGATAAAGAATTATTAGTTTGGTGAGTTGGTTTTGGTTTTTTTGTGTCATCCATAGGAAGAGATTACAATTTAAAAAATATTTTTCGAGGGCAAAAAGGCTAGGCTAGAACTAGAAGATGAAAGGTGTCAGTGAAGTAGTTCAGCATAGTAAATTGCTCTGGTGCTATGATTGTCCCTACGCTAGATTTTTATTAATCTTTTGCATTAATGATATTTTTCTTTGTGCTTTTGCCCTTGTTATAATTTTAAATATGGTGAAATATGCTGACTCGTACCAAGTTTTATGTTTCAGCAAAGGAGAGACTGCAAATAGAAAGAACAAATGAATTCACAGTTGGCTAGAGTTAATTTTGTGTAGTTACTAGCTTACATCATGGATTTCTCTGCCTGTTAGATGTTTGAAAGTAAAATAGGAGGCATGGCATGGCCCGAAACTGAGGGAAAGGTTGGTGTTTCAGAGGGACAGCCTCTTCGCACCATTGCCAAATCACCTCTCATTTACTTTGTATTTGTAGACGTAAAATAGGGCACAAGTCTGATGACTACAAATGATCCTCCTCAATGCTTGTGCTTTCCCTTCAAAGGTTATACTTGCTGTAAACTCTCACCTTTTGTGAGGGAGAAACCTCAGGTAAGACATGGCCATGGAGCATCACAGAGCATAACACAACGGCCTGTGAGGAAGCCTCCTCACGTCTCTAGTGCACCTACTGCCGCTCGCAGAGCTCCCTGGAAGAGCCTGGCTCAAACCAGCCACCTGCAAGTAGGTGGTGATGCTTGTAGCTGCTGGGAACCTCTTCAGGTGATATGTTCCTGAACTATGCAAGCCCTGCTCCACACCCTCAACCCTCTTTCCCTACTCCCTTCTGATACCACTCTTTTATTCTTCTTTTCTCCTGGTTTAACCACTTTGTCCTCTGAGGACTATGCAGATGCACAATTCCATCCTGTTTACAATCTCTCTTAATCCTGCTGTGAGGGAGGACTTCTTCCGCTGCTTTGCTCCTTTGTAATGCAACTAAAGCCACCTGACCCCCAGCCCAGTCCTGTCAGGTACCTCTCTTTAACCTGCGCCTTTAGTGGATTAACAGAGAACCGGCTCCTGCACTTCTCAGCGTGGGTCTTTCTTGCTGTAAAGGGACCTGTATGTTCTTTGGCAAATGCATGTGTTTGCCACTGTGTTATTTTATTACCATAGCATTTTCCCGAGTCCCAAAGGCTGTCCTATTTATCCACATTGGGTGACCGTTCTGCTTTCTCTCTCTTGATTTCTGAAGCAAATCTGAGCTATCTATTTAGTGCTACAAAAAAATGTGTGTAGACTAGAACTCTCTGGCTCATGTTAAACTGTAGGATGGGTTTGTAATTTTCAGCATTTCCTTTGGCCCACTTTGCTAAATTAGTTTCCAGTTTCCTTGAAAAAGAATGTCGTCTCCTTTCTGGTTTTGCTATTTCCTTTTGTTGGCTGAAATATTTAGTAAAAAAGTTGCAGCAAGCAAAAGCCACGGACAAAAGTGTGAGTGGAGGAAATTTTATTCACTGAACAATACAGGTCAGATTTGGTGACCTTCATTTTTAAATGTGTTTTTGGACCTTCCTCAGTTCTTGACTGAATACAATTGTCAAGTGTTTTTTTTCTTTCTTTGCTTGATTAAACTACTTACATTGGGCAAGCTGAAGACTAATCCTCTTCTTGCTCAGTTTTTACTTTCACGATGTTTGTGATGATAGCATCATCTTTGGTCATCCACAGAGTGTTTCATAGAAGAAGCACTGCCTGGCGATAAACCAGTGGACTCCCTCTCCCTGTACTGATTTTCTGAGAGCAAGAAAAGGCAGCTTTCACATACTCATTGTGTGTTCTGAGTTATTTTAAACAAAGAAGAAAGGAAAATGAGATGAATACTCTCCCTGCCCCTTCATAGTAATCTCTTAAACACGTGGTGCTGTGCTTGGAAGCAGTGAGTAATCCTCACCTTTGCAGCTCTGCCAGCCTGGGCATTTCAGGTGAGAAATGAAGTGTTTTGCTGACACAGGGCCCTGCTTACTCCAGTGGGTTCCTCTGTGTGCCTCTTGAGATGCCAGAAAATCTAGCACATAGGTCACGCAGCGGGAAATTAATTTGGTGCCATCTTGTTTCGGTTCCCGCTTATCCTTATCATGTGCCTGTGCCCTGATCCGTGGGCTGGCAGAGGTTGTGCGAAGCGGCCCGTGACAGGAATAGCAGGGAGGGCTGCTCTGGGCTGGAGCGGGGCTGTCTCCCTGGCCATCAGGGAGCTGGCTGGCTCCGCGCCTGCCCTTGCCACGTGTTCCTCCAGCCAGCGGTGTCACACTCCCTCTCCTACTCTCTCCTGCTCACCGTATTTCTGGATCGTTTAAATAAGATAGTCCTGAAGAAGTAGCATGGCAGTTTTAGAGGCTGACCTTAGGCTGGGGTTTTGTGTTAGACACCAGATCTTGCTCGTCTCTGTAGAGATATACCTGCTCTGAGTTTAGCTTAGCTGCAGGGAAGCGCTCAGTTACAAACGTGACCCAGAGGAAAAGAGCTTGCCTGTGTTGTTTGGAAGGGTGGTGCGAGAGGTCGCACGAGGTGGTTGTGTCAGGGTTTGATGTCTTGGGGCTAGCTGGAGCTGTATCAGTGCAAACCATATGTAGGAGGCTAGGACAAGTGCTGTGAAAGCCACAACAGAAGATCCTCTCTTCTGAGCGCAATGCACCTAGACCAGGACTTCGTGGTATTGCAGCCACGTAAGCGCAGTTCAAGCATTGTAAAATAAAATCCTTCCAGATATCGCAAATCATTCTCCTTTTGAAAGTTCTTCATTGTTTCAGTCTTCCCCCACCTCCCAGCCTCATACTCCTTTGCATCACACTCTAGACTAAGCATAATAAATCTTGCCCTCGTCTTTTAACCCCATGCTATGGAGACCTTGGCACTCCTTTTATATTATTTTCCTGCTTTCAGGGTATACTTACTTTGTTTAGCACTTTTCTCATTCACACCATTACTTAAAACCTAAAGTCTTTCTCTGTTTCATGTGAATTTGACAGTGTGAGATGCATGCACCAGAAACTTAACTGTAACCACCTGCTGTTTTCTCTTTAGTTACCAGTAAGCGAATCCGCTATAAGTATTTGTATCTCCACTTTGGATACCAAAGAGACATTGATAGCTTTTGAGCCAATCATCTGTTGATCTGGCATGAAAAATAACCTCACTGGAGTAGGAACCTTGTCCTTTTCTCATCTTTCTACTATTTGAGAATTCATATTTATATGATAGTTTGGATGCTGCAAATTGTCAGACCCATATAGAGATACCCAAATTTGTCCTAGTCCTAGGTTTGGAAATAGCTTTATTTCATAGAGTTAGCAGCTATAGCTATTTTTAAAAATGTTTATAATGTGCTCTTACCTGGATAAACTTTAGAGGACCTTTCTTAGCTCTTATTTTAGTAGTGTGTTTCAGTGGTTGTACTAGTGACCCTTTTTGTAATGAGAATTCATGTTAATTCATGGCAAGTCAGAACATTATTATAAACCTCTTGACTGTTCTGTTTTTTAGGACTTTGAAATGTAATCAAAGGTGGATTTATCTGATACTATGTGATGAAACAGTTACCAGCCTTAAGTTTCCTCTCTTTTATTTTTCTAGGACGTTACTGCCAGAGTAAACTGAAGTTGGAGTTGGTTTATGTTAGTGCTGCAGACTGCACTTGCTCAAGAGTTTATCCAGGAGGATCAGCTGATCCTGCTGCAGGATGGTGACCTCTGGCAGAGACACAGGACAGAGACAGCTGCTTCAGCTCTCCCAGCTAAACCTGCTTAAGGTGGTGAGTGGGAGTTGTTAATACCATTATTTGTTTAATTGTGGGGCTAATAGATTTTTTGTGTGTGTGCTTTCTTACAATAGAATACATGAAATAAAAGCAGAGGAAAAATTGAGTGTGCTACTTGGGAGCTGGTTCCAAATGATTCCTTTTTATTAACGAGAGCCTAAAAAGTAACCAGAAGCATACTTGGCTTTAAACTTTCCAGTGATATAGAAAGGCAGCCCACCCTGAAAAGTCTGGTGCCATGGGGGTGTACAGTGCTTTTAGGAATACAGGGCAAGGGTGAATTTTTAATGAGCTTAGTCTTTTTATTTTCCTCCAAATACTGACAGGCACTTCTTAGCTTTCTGAACTTTAGTCCTTGAGAATACACAGCCAAGTGTGCTCTGGGAACTATTTGCTAGGGAACTCTGTTAGAAAAATGTGAATCCAACCGTTATTTCTATTTTAATAAAGAAAGGATAAAGTTTTTAATGATGATAGCTTTATGGAAGTGCAACTCTTTCCCTTCCCCCCTAATTCCCTTTATAAACAAAACAGAGATAAACTAAATACTTGCTTCACAAGCTACTGCAACGATCACGTTGGCATTGTGTGCTGACTTGTGAAGTGCTGCATCCTTGTTTCAATATGCCCAAGCCCTGAAACTCCTAGGGAGGGACATGTGTGCTGTGAGAGCTACCTCCTATGTTCAGGCCCACTGCGAATCTGCAAGTAATGGTCGGCTCAGGAAAGAAGCTGAGGGCACTTGGCAGTGGAAAGTATCTTGTCCATACTGTAGATGGTGACAGAATTGGCAATGAGGAGGTGACTAGTCATTCTGCAAGGCCTGGTCTGGGGCCAGTTTTCATTTTCATCTTGTTCTCTTTCTGTTTTTCTTTCTCTCTCGCTTTTATTATTTATACCAATGAACAAATGTTGCTTATTTTTAGAAGCCTTTCCATTTTGCTCAGGCGCTGGTCCAAAGTAATGGAATGCCTGTGGCCCTCCCTAGGGCTCCATCCCACCTCTAATAAGAGCAGACAAATGCAAGCTTTGGCGCATATTAGCACTCCAACATCTTAGCAAATGACCTTTCATGATCTGCCTTCGGCTGTTGGTGAGAAAATATTTCTTTATGTCGTGTAGCTCCATAAAGCAAGCAGCCTTGCAACTTGCTTATTTTAGAGCATATGAAACCAACTCTAAAAAAACCAAACACACCCAAGTACACACACCCATTTCCACAAACAGAGCAAAAGCAAAGTCCTCCCTCTAGTGCAGACAGTTTCAGTTCTGGGAGGAGCAAAGTAGATGGATCAATTCATGGAAGCAGATGTAAGAGTTAGGTAGACAGGAGTAAGTGATGCAAGTCCCATTTTTTTCTTTTTCTTTTCTAGATCTTGTGTCACTGGGTTATTGCAGAGATGCTAACAAAAGGGACAACAGAGGCCTGAGGGAAGCAGTTATGGAAGGACTTCACTGAGGAGTGGATGTCCAGGGAGCCCCTGCCTTACAGATTAGCAGCTGACCAGCAGCATCTTCCACTGAGTATCCTAGCAGCTTTGTGTCTACTTTCCTATTTTAGCAGACAAACATATGACCTGAGACACTGCCCCTCTTCTAAACCCCTTTAGGTTGGAAATAAAATGTAAGGGAGGGTGTATCCAACCCGAGACAATGAAGTTTATAATTTCCTATCCTTACCCAAAGTTATCCAAACTAACTTCAGAACCAAGGAGGAGTAGCTACATACTTAAACTGCCAGGTAGGAGGTGCAGACTTCTGTCTTGCCCATCCATACTAGCTCTGTATCTCTGTGAGGGAGAATGAGTGTTCTTGGTCACTGCTGCCTACTTTGCATCAATAGAGCTCTGCTCCTAGACACTGACATTTGTATTGCTTTTGGTGAGGTGCTTTCTGGATTGTGCCTATTGCAGTTTTGGCTGTAAGGAAAGCAGGTGAGGAGGTTATCCCACACCCTAAGTGTCACTGGGAAATAGGCAGGCATAGCTGCACAACTGCTTGGTTCTCTCAGTAAGGTCTGGCTTGGTTTAAACACTTTCTGCAGGTTTTCTTCTTCCCCATTTTCAGGCCTGACTCATTTTGATAGGGTTAGGGACTTACTACATGCATACTTATGCTGCTGACGGAGGAAAGACAGGAGGCTAGGGGAATGTTACTCAGGTGCAGCCAGAACAGCCGATGGCCCAGTGCTTAATTTGCTAATGCCATGTCTACCCAAGTGTTCTCACTTTTGTCACTGATAGAGAATTTCCACTGATTGCAAATGAAACATACAGGAAGAGGAGAAGAAACCTTGTTTAGGAAACAAAGTTATGCTGCCTAGAGAGGGACCCAAATACCTTTTCTGTGATATATCTTTGTAATCCTTCTGCCTTTTCCCCTGCTCCAGTTGCTGCCGGTTTTAGCCTTACTCCAGTGGATCTCTGTGATGAAGCAAGTCTTCTCTGTGCGAAGTCCCTGTCTTGTTACTGTCATTCAAGATCCAGCTTTTATTAACTATCTCGAACCCTGTGGAAGGAAGGAAGGTATCTATTCTGAAGCTGCTCTTTTAAATTCAGCCCTATTTGTATACTATGATCTGCGTGCCTTTCTGCCTCCAAATTACTAAAATTGCAGCACAGTTGTCCAAGGCATATTTTTTAGTAAATGACTCTTATAACTGGCATTCAGATTAACTATCATCTTAGTCTGAAATGCAGCAAGACATTTAACATATGTGGGATATGATACCCATCTCAAATACAACGCTGTGTCAGTAGATATTTTCATATTTTCAGGTAAGCAGGCTGGTGTTGGGGAAAAAGGTCGCTCTATTAACACATCTGCTCAGAGCAAGCCAACTTCCTTTCTGCATGGAATAATTATTTTTTCACATAAGCCCTGTAGTGCCTCTGCTGTGTTTGCACTTGTAAGTCTCAAACATAGCAGTACAGTTCACCCTTTATGAACGGAATCTGAGGTCATGTGTCTGCGTTTAAAATTCACTGTGCACCAGGCTATCATGCACTAGCTTGTGAATTCTGTAGGTGTTGGGGCTATGGCCCCATATTTCAGGTGTGAAGAAAGCAGAGCCTTTTTTAGCACTTGAAGCACCCATGTGTGCAACTCGCAGCTGTGAGTACCTTTGGCAGAGCTTTTTAAATTCTGTTGATTCGTAGCTGGCGTCTCACCATCAGGAAGGGCAGGATGACATATAAATATACATGTCCTGTACATAACAGGACCATTTAGAGCATCCCTACAGCACAGAAGTAAAGTGAACTTGGGCACAGAAGTTCTTATACCTCTGTGGAAGACTTGCTGGGGAGAATATTGAAAGGGCTTTTGTCTGCTATTGCCCAGGGCTCATAAGTGATTTTAGGTGGTTGGCGATCCATGCTTCTGTTTATACAGTTCCAGCAAGGATTAAGGATCTTTTAACCAAAGACAGTTCAGAAATAGGTGATGGTGGGAAAAGTGATTGTAACCAGCATGCCAAGGAGATGTCAGAGCTGGGAAGGCTTCTATGCTGGATTGTGAATCCTGGGGCTTTCATGGATAAAAAGGTGCAGCTGGAGTTGGAGAGGGTGTAATGACACACAAATCTTGGGTTTAATCATCTTCTAAATTCATGCCCAGAGTAGGCTTACAGAAGATGAAAAAAGCTAATGAACCCTGAGGAGGACTGATCTGCAGCTGTCCTCAATAGCTTTCTTGAAGGAGGTCTTTCTTCAATGCATATATAACTGCTGCATGTTGCTGTTTTGAGCAGCTGTGTCTTGACGACTCCAATACACTCATTGCTAGAACTATCTCTTAAAACTCTGGCCAGCACCTGAAAAAATATTATTATTTAAGATGGCATTAACATCTATGTTCCAGCTGCAATTTTGTGCTGGGCACAAAATAGTTGAAATACGAGAGGCTGTCTGTGCCCTAGAAAGCTGATTTTCTATCTGTGGACACTTAACTTTGAAAGAGGAAATGGGTAACGGTGATCTAGAGTTTTTCATCCCATACGAGCTGGCTAGACCAGTCTGTGAGATTCTTAACAGGTGTGAGATTGCAGTAAGATTGGAGCAATCTGGCAGAACTGCAGAAAATCTGATTTAAAAAAAAAAAATTGTGTCAATCCACACTCAGTAGCAGGGCTAGGAGAAGGACTTCCGGAATGAAGGGTAAGACTGAATTTCAGCTTCTCCTACTATCTTTGCCACCGAGTTCTTGTGTACTTATATACAAAACCTTTCACTGCTGTGCTAGGTCTGGAATTTATACCTTGTGCTGCTGTATGCCAGAATCTGTTAATCCTGCACCAGTAGCATGATTCACAAGGGGCATGCCCAAGTGAACTAGAGTGACTGCACCTGTGCCGGTACAAGAAGTCCCCATATAAGGTGATTTCTTAGTCATGCAGAATATGGATGAGTAGAAGCAGATTGGCATGACAAGCAGAAGCGGAAAAAAGAGCAAAGGAGAATATATTGATGCAATATGTCCAGTGGTACAGCACAGCAAAAAGCAAATGGTTGTGCTGCAAAGAGGAAGGTAATCCCCTAACTTCTGAAATGTAAAAAATAAAAGTCCGAAAGGTGTCTGTCTTTGCTCAGCAGATTTTTTTTTTTTCTTTTCTGTACTCTTCCCCCAACACATTTCCAGTTTTTTAAAATCAGAAATGTTTGATGTGGGGAAAGTATTAGTGAAGCCCAGAGGAATGGTGACTGAAGGGGTAAGTGTGTATAAATTCAGGTATTGAAGGGGTACATTCACAAGGAAAAAAGATGCATTACCAACATCTGTTAACTAAAATATGATTACTAGCTGGAGGTAAGAGTTTAAGGCTGTCCTCTGTGCTAACAGGCCCACGTAGGGAAGTTGGGAAAGCCCTGGCGTGAAAATTGCAAGCTGTTTGCACACAATGTTCAATACTATGGCTATTTTTTTAAATTACTGCAAGTAAGGTGCCATTTTGTCTTAGGAAGGATGAAACGTTAAATTAGATGTTTTGCAAATGTTTAAATATATGCTTTTGTTAATATGTTATTGGGTAGTTAATACTTTGAATATTGCAAAAGCTTTAAAAATTAACTCTTTGCAACTGATCATTTAATTGTAATTAAAGGCAGTGAAGGAAAGCCGAAACATTTGGTAGTTTCAGCAGTAAAACTGAGGAGGTATCTTTTAAGATTCTCTAATATTTCTGATGCAAGGACAGAGGCATGGAATTTATTTTAGGGAATTGCTTTCAGAAAAATATCCCTGCTAGTAATTTCTTTTATTCATGGAATACCCAAAAGAGGGGAAAACTCTGGGAGGAGAGAGGAAAAAAAAAGTATTGCAACTCCTTGCTAAAGGCGTTAATACGACGCTAACGAACCAGAGCCTTTCCACCACGTAGCTGGCAACATTACCACCCATCTGTGCCGAGTGGGATGTGCAAGCAGAAGTCAGGCCCGAAAACCCTCCACCTGTTTTTGGAAAGTAAGTGCGCACACACTGAAGTTACTCAGCGTATTCGTTCCGTCTTTGGCAGATGTTGTTACTACTACTTTTCTGCTGTCTCATATCTCCCACCGCCATGTGCCAGCTGATAGTGGAGCTGTGACATACCACACCCCCGCGGCTGGGAAAGGGTCACGTGGACTGGTCTCATCCAGAGCACTTTAAAGAAACTGATAAGCTCTATCTCGTTTAACTTGGCCTTTGGAAGACACTTGTGGAAATTTCTGCAAAGGAGGTGACATCAGTTGTTGTCACAGCTGCTGTCTAAGTCTGCAAGACTGCATCTGTTCAGTAGCTGGCCGGGGCGTGTATGTGTGTGCAAGTAGATACTGCTAATAGATTGCATTTAAATCAAAAAACAGTTTATGTGAAGTAGGTGAGGAGGTTCGATTGCTCAGAATGTGTGCGTTATTGTCAAGATGAGGCAACGGTGGAGTACATAAACTTAATAAAGCAGAAAGATGACCAACTTTCGAGGGCCGATGTTGCATTTGAATCGAACTTTCTCCCAGGGGAATTCCAAGTGTCAGCATGTGGGACATACTCCAGCTGCTAGCTGCTCAGACTTAAAATAAACCAGGCAAAAGCCCGTACTCAGGCTCTACCAACTGAGGCACTCTGCTGTTGCAAACCTGTCATCTCCTTTTTTCTTCCAGTTGGGTCAGAATAACAACAAATATTTTTGAAAGAGCATTTAAACCTTAGTATTTAGCACAGCTTTCCTTGTGCTTTTCTGAAGCGGTGTGTTTCTCAACACAGTTATAAATTTAGCAAAGAATCTGGTTTGTACAGGTTGAAACACTGTCCCAGGAAGGCTGGAATTAAAAAAGGGCTAGAAGGAGCGTTTCTGCCTTGCGTGAAAATGACATTGCTACCAATACAACTGCTTTCTAATCTAGGTATTTTTGAAATCGCTGCATGACTTGATTAACAGAGGACTGTTTTCCTTATGAAGTTGACTGGGGAGACCCTTTTCCTTAGAGAAACATGTGCTACTTTAGGGTAGTTTGGTCTTTTTTTTTTTTTTCCTCTCTTAACATATTGAAGAGGAAATAGTTTAATGTGTCTGTGGAAGACCCAGAGCAGAATTTCAGGAAAAAAGATGGCTGGGAGATGCATAGTTATTTGACAGTTAGAATATGAATAACTTTGAGGAGGTCTGAAAATAGACTGCAGTGCTGTTTGCTTTGTCTTGCAGTTTGAGATTTACTTCAGGTTTTTGGGTTTTGGTTTTTTTTTTAAATTTTCTTTTAATAACCTTCTGACTAATTTATTTCTAAGGTACTGAGATGCTTGGGAGGGGTGGGAAAGAAGCAACTTTATGCAATCTATGCAAATAATGCCTAAATATTTTTTTTTTAACCTTATCCTGTATGAAACTTCATTCATCAACACTACTCAGTTTTTCTGTGATAAAACCTGTTGAGCAACGTAGTACACAGCATTTAGGAATTTAATGCTCTTATTACTGTCAAAGCAGAGATATCAAGCTATACCAGTCAGCTTGAAAAGTGTACAGAGGACTGACACAACCTACTTCCTTGCTGCTTCTCTTCTTCCTTCAGACACAGACACACAAGTTCTTGTTCAAACCAACCAGCTTATCCAGAAGATATTTATTAGGGTGAACTCTAACAGGCATTGGTTAATCACATACAGTGCTAGGGATATCTTTTGAAGGCATCCTGAACACTGTGACAGAAGTATTTGTCACTCAAACTATTTATAATTATGGAAGTTTGGAGGGCAGACAGATGTTTATTTTTTTGTATGAAATGGCAGCTCTTCCTTTGTACAAAAGAAATGGGCTATGTCTGTATGGACACATCGGGCAGATCTGGAGAGTGTTGTTTTTGGGAAATGCCATGGCTGCACCCCAGATGCACTGCCGCTCACCCAGTTAGCCTTTCTGTCTCACAGATGGCTTTGTAGCACTGTGGCAGTCAGCCCGTTGTCTGCTGGACCTCTTGTTTCTGTGGACTGTTGGAAGAGGTCAGTGTGGGGTAACTCAAGAAACATGAAGCTGTTGTCCACGTAGCACCTCCATTAGAATATTTTTGAGGGCTTCCAAACTGAATAAAACTATGAGCTTTAGCTCTAGTGTTAACCCAATTTTTTTTTTTTTTCTGGATGGTGTGCAAAATGATACTAAGAATTCACAGGTTTTTTTCATATTTTCCTACCCACCTCAAGCAATCAGTTTTGAGGACTTTTTGACAAAGCTTACATGCAGGTCATCCTTCCCTCCTATTCCTTGTTATGTATCTTGAATTATGCTTAACTCTTGTTTCTGGGAATCGCAGGCGATGTATAGACTCAACGGCTTCAGCAGGCACGCAAGGAATGTTATGAGGGTAGCAAACTTCCCATTTCCCTGGTCACTCAGAAGATTTATATGCCAGTATTAACGAGGAAGAATGATGAGCTGTTGTTCTCTGACAGACACCTTATGGGTCTGTCTATGCACAAGAGGTTTTGGAAGTTGATAACCTTTGTTCTTCAGGTTTTGTTTTGCATAGACAGAAGAGGAGAAAATAGTGATCGGTAGATATAAAACTGGATGGGCAAACTGAATGGTATTAGCCAAGCTCTGGCAGTAAAGCTGAAAATCTGAGCTATTTATACAGTTGGGGTATTTTCATTATTTTGGCTCACAGTATCATTTTTTATAGAGTCAGGAGATGCTTCTACCTAGAATTTCAGTAATTTCTGGTTTTTAGGTCTCTGTAAGACAATGTGTTCTATTGCAGCTTTGGCCTGAGCACTGGCCAAGTATAAATAGAGGGGGAGATTTTGAACTCTGAAACTGAGAAGTCTGTAGGTCACTCTAAACTTGCCTGGAGGAAAGGCATGTTACATTTTTTTCGCTGTTCAAGAGCAAGATAAAAAGTCCGTAGACAGAAACGCTATTACTACTATAGAAGTTATTCACTTCAACACCTTTCTCATATCATATCGAGTTAATGACTATTTTGTGCGTCTGGTATACATCCAGAACCCCGGTTGTAAAGTCAAGGTTGCATGAGATATCCCAGTTTTCATTAGTAAATGCTACAGCACACTATATTATTTTGACAAGTATCATAATGCTACATAAACAGAAACCATACTTTTAAGATTTTTTTTTTCTAAAGGATATGGAGTAAAGATTAAATACTGAACTTTGGTTTTCAGATATGTTACACCCCCACCCCCCATATCCTGAATAGTAAATTCTTGGGAACCTAAAAGACTATGAAATGTTTTGCTTTTATACACCTAAAATGTAGCCATCTTTAACAGAAGCCTATGTATTATGTCTACTGGAACCACATTAATTCCAGAAGAAACCTCTGTCTTCTCTGTTATTTGTCATTTCATAATATGCACTTTCTTAATAATTTTGGTAGTCTCAAATTTTCCAGCAGCTCCACTGTGCATTTTTGCAGTGTGAGAGAGTAGTCGAGCCAGGACTTAAGAGCTTAGGTCCTATTCAGAAGTTACCCATGTGCAGAACATTTTCCTGAAACATATGGCAAAGAACTGGGTGCTCTTATGCACGTGCCTGGAAAATAATTGGAAAACACTGTTGCCTGTTTTTCAAAAAGAACCACCATAAAAAAAAACCCTACTGGAATGACAAGAAGAATGCACATTTTCTTTTTGAAAGGCATTAACTTAGTGGTTTTATGCCTACCTATGATATGGTGGTTGGAAAGGCACTTGGAAGTGCTCCTTAGCAATAGTCTCATCACCGTCCTCGGGTCTGTGCTGGCTGTAGTGGAGACACTGTTATTTACCCCAGTGTTGTTGTATAGCAGCGCATGGAAGCTGGAGGAGTGCGTTGCTTAGCATTGGCAGCCAGGCCAGACAGCAGCAGTGTTGGGAACAGTCTTACATATGCTGTGCAAAGCCACGGAGAGTGACACTTGTTGAGCCAGGGGTCTGATGGAGGAAGGAGGCAGAAGGACCGGCCAGAACAGCCCCGTTCTCCCATGTGGTGCAGTTGGGCAAGAAGGCAGGGGACAAAACTGCTCTCTTGGGAGCTCCATCTTTCCTAGGTGTGGGCCTCTGCCTAAATGATTTCATTCAGCCCTGAACTTGTAATGGAAAATCTTGCACGATTACAACTTAATATACCCTAATCTGTATTTATGGCTGAGTTGGCTTGAGTTAACAGTACCTTTGGAGATACACTGCTTGCAAAACATGCATCACTAGCCAAAGCACGCCTTTTATCAAGATGGGTTAGGAATATCCAGTGCTTCCCTAAGGCATGTCGCTACCTGTAGCTGAATTTAATAACACGTATATTACTAGATTATTGTAGTGCGGTTTGTACTGGCTTTTTTCTTCATTCTTTTGAATCTATATATCTACTTACTTTTCCTAACATCAAGAAAAAACCCCTATGAATACTTGCAAAGGCAGGGTCAGATGGTGAGACTGGATTGAAAGAAGATATTTAGGTTCTAAGGATGATGCTCAAAAGAGCCTGTGGGCTCAGCTATGCTACACAGCCAAGTACGCTGTGTAGAGATCCCTAAGCTAATGCCATGATCGGAAGCTCTGTGAGTGGTGGTGTGTTCTCCCTGGGCTAATTAACAGGGGTGCCTCTCAGCATACCTAATTAGCTCCATTCCTGCAGCATCCTCAGGGGCAGGGCTAATTAGCGTGGGTGCTTTGCTATACAGACACAGCTATGTTGCCTCTGGGATCTAAGCTAGCTTCCGTGCATGGCATTGCAATGTACCATGTAGACAAGCCAGTTTCCTCAAAGCTGCCTCAGGACCTCTAACAGCCTTTTGCTTGTGTAGACTTGCCCGGTGCGTTAATAAGACCCCAAAAGCTTATGCAGGGAGAAGGATAGAAACTCGGGATGCGGGCCAGAGGGCAACATTTTGGGAGACAGATGTTTTAGGGTGAGTCCCAGATTCATTTGCATTTACTTTACCTCTGCGTCTACTTGTTACCTTTGGATTAAAGACAGGATTAAAGGTAAGCACCAGCTACAGTGAGGTAAAAAAATAGGCCTCTATTGAGGTGTATGAAGTCTGAAACTGCTACCTTGCATCTTGCTGGTTTTTGCTTTTAGGTTCTCAGCTAAACTTACAGCTACTAAAAGACAGTCATGAACTAATGAACTTAAGCGTTTTTAAAGCCTATTTCCCCACTGCTGTGGTCAAATAATAATGGTAACGCAGTATCCTTTATGGTTTTACAGACCCTACTCTCTCTGATCTTGAAGTGCTTTGCAAACATGAGTAAGCACAGCTTCTCATGAGCCCTGTGATGAGGCAACACGCTTCCCATAGTATTAGTAGTAAATCTGAGATACAAAGACCAGTGAAAAGTAGCTTGCATATTAGAAAGAACACATCCACTCTGGTTTAACTTATTTTTGCACCATGCTCCTCAGAATTTTCTTGTGCTCCTATTTTTATCAACACTGTTTTAACTCACTGATATCAGGTGATTGCCGATTCAGTTTAGCTGAGCTGACCTGAAAATATTGCATTGCACTATACAAGAGCTGCGGAAAGGTGGCTTCTTATTCACAAAGGGGCTGTACGCTGCAGAGAGCTGATAAACAAAAGATCCACTGTTTCTGTCTTCTACTTAGAGTATCAGTAGCAACAGGCTGCACTGATACCTTCCCTGATAGCTCAGCCTTGCACAGAAAAACAGTGCCATTTGTGGTTGCAAATTCCAGCCTCTGCATGGAGTCCTCAGGGGCTCAGCACCTCCTGGGAGCTCAGTGGGAAGCTCTTCCTGACAAATGGAAAAGATCTGTCAGAGACGGCCTGATATACCTCTTAATCTTGCTTCACTTTATTCTCATCATTTCAGCAACCCCAAAGATACATAACATACAGCTATCCAGTTTTCATCCTTCCCACAACGAAAGCCTGTGGCTACACCTGCATCATATCTGAACTGATCTTGGGAGCGGTCTGAAGCCTGCAGTGCTCATTCTGTCTTTGCTGTACAGAGTTCAGGTTTCCTGTGAGTTCTGCCTCCTCTGGCAAAAGATGGGGATGCCTATTTATGAAAGACCCTTTCTTTACTGGAAGGACAGACTGGATAAGTGGAAGTGACCTGGTCAGGCAAGGTGAGGTGGCTGCTGGAGTCCCTCTGCAGCCATGTATGCCCTTCAGTGGCTTGACATGTGCCGATCAGCCCAGAATGCATACCAGCAGGTAAAAAATCTCGACGGTCCCTGCCTATGTCCTTAAATTCAGCCTCAAGGATGAACGTTACCCAAAACAGAGTATCTCTTTACAGTACCGTCTTCGTAGAAATGACTTGTGGTTTTAGCAGATGATCATATGCAGTTAGAAACCAGCATTTTCTACATGTATGGAGCCCCTTTCACTGAAATCCTGGAAACATTCTTGCTTGAACTGCGTGCAAAAGAAATCTGCTATTAAAAAAAGGCCTCATGAGCAAAGAGGAACAAGAGACAATGAGATGTGTGTCTCAGCAAGACTTCCCCAGAGAAGCCTCAACATGCGTGCAAGGTGAAAAAGAACAACAGGATGACTTCAGCATGGTCTTGTCATGAGCAAGGGAGGGCCCTTTTCATCACAGTCAGGCAGAGAAATGTAGAACTTCAGAAGAGGGAGCAAGTACAGATCCTTACTTCAGAAATAGAAATCCTTTTTTAATAAGTGACTGAAACTGTAGGAGTTCCTGAAAAAAGTCAGCTTTCCTAATCCTCATATATTTAACTCTTTCCTTGCCTGATGGAATGCTGCTATTGCTTTCACTTTCTTGCTTTGCTCAATCTCCTCTGCGTTTTGGAGGGGGAGCGAGTGAGCAGTGTTACCTTACACAAAGAGGTCTCCAAAAGGTCAAAAATCAACACCAAGACCTGTACCAGAAATAGCTGGAAGCCAGGGCAGTTGCAGAGTTCCTAGAGGCTGCATGATCCCAGTCTGAGACATCAGCAGGGTAGGGCAACTGCTTTTAAAGGAAAAAAGCACCCACGTTCTTTCTGAATGTGATTTTTTTTTTTCTCTTCCTGAGGCTTAGCTTCCAGTAATAGATTCATCTTGCCTATCTTGAGCAATGCATCTAGTCACCTAAGCCGTGTTTATAGTCAGTGAGGTTAAATAAGCATGTCCAGAGGGCAATTCATCCCACCTGTGTTAATTTGAGGAGGTGGGGGTGGTGATGGTGGAAATAAGTGCCCCTGGGAAGGACCTGCCTACTCCAGCTGACCACACAGAGAAGCTGGGCAACTTTCTGGGGCTGTGTTTTTGTCCATGGCAAAAGTCTGAGTGATGCAGTGTTGCCTGTGTTTTTTGATTTGGCTGAAACATTAACCAGACACCACAAAAGGTGTAGGTAAGGGTCCACACCTTTGAATAAAGGATGCAGATAAGAAGAACACTCATAATTTAAATATGCATGTCCTTGCACAATTGCTTGCAGGATCTGAACACCAGATGTGAAGTCAGTATTTGCATACTGGTTTTGGTCTGTTACTGTTGAAGTTGTGAACACAGTTAGAAGCTATAATAATTTGCAGAGAATATGATACCCTTGAAAATGATTTTGCAGCACAGATAAAACATAATGAATCACCTAGTGCCATAATGCATAATTTTCCAAAGCCCTCCTTATGTTCTGTTCTGATATCTGCAATCCAACAGTTTAAACGAAATAAATGGTTTTTTATTTACTTTATACAACAAAAGTCAAGACTGATTTTCACAGAAATATTTAATTTTAGTATTGAGATAAGAGTAACCAACCCAGATTCTGACAGAAATCAGTGCAGTCTAACATATAACTCTTGTTGCAATGAAACTCACCCTGAATAAAAAGCAGGTATGCTAGCAGAGATGAGAGATTTCCCAGCCTAATACATCCCAGATGATTCTGGTCTGGGCTTATTGCATAACTGTGCAACCTGAGTGAGGCTGGCAACTGCGCCTTGCTCTCTGCTGCTAGGTCTCTGCTGCTTTTGTTGTAGCCAGCAGCCAGTCAAGGTGCTCAGCACCTGGCAAGGATGAGTCTGCTGGGCTCCAGGAAGGTGCAGAATTCTGCTGAGAACAAAAAGACTCACGAGAACAACTTGATTCTGTGCTTTTCCGTCAGTGGATTGCTCTGCTGATTTTAGCAAAGCTGTCCTGAGCATGTGTGTGTGCGAGGGGTGGACAGTTCCTCTTTAAATGACCTTCTTTTCCCTAAAGCCAAATCCAGAGCAGTGATTTCTCTCTCCCTTCCGTCTTTCAAATTTCTGGAGCCTCACAGAAGAAAAAAAATAAATACTTAAAGAAATCTGGGGTTTATGTGAAGGAGCAAATTTAAGTAGGAAGCAAGTTAACAGAAAGTTACTTGATGAAACTTGAAACTATACTGAAACATTAGGTCTGATGTCCCAGAGCTGTTTTCCTGCCATTCTCTTCATGACCTGATTTATGAATTTACATGTGCTTACAGGTGTAACCCTGGTCTGGGAAGTGTATGTTGGTTCACACTGCAAATGCTTCCCAAGGCCTCTCCCTGCTTCTGTCACTCCTCATGGCAGCAGTAAAATTAGGACATGTTTGCAAGGTTCTGTTTTCTTCCTTGGCCCATCACGCTGGCTAGCTGACTCATGAGCCAAACATTGATAATATCAGCTGGCATTTATTTAAACCTGAGGTTTCAGGTTAAGGAGTAACAATGAATGCAAATCTAGCTGCTGAGAGACTGTTTGTAATGCAGGCAGCTGTGTTCCAGCTTGAAAAGTTTGAAGGATTGTTACCACAAAGCCCTATAACACAGAATTCTAAGACGCTATTTAGGGATTCCATTTTGATGATGTGGAGGTGTACCTGCTCCTCAGGTGCTCCCCCCCTTCCCAAACCTGCAGCTTGTGCCTGGGCTCAACAAAGAACACTATCGTTTTCCTTGCAAACACCACTTGTTAATCACAGAGAATTGCTGGCCACTTGTGACTGCCTCGTGAAGGAAGAAGGTATTGTATGGTAGTTTAAAAAGACGTTAGTGTTGCGTAAGTACCAGTAATTAGTTAAGCTGTGCCTGGGAATATTCCTATGTGCTGGGTCATGGTCATCTCTGCCTGTGAGCCATTAGAGCATTCCCTGGAGACAGAGCGTCCCAGGGACCATCCCAATAGGCAGGCTGCTCGCAGCCACCCACTTCCACAGGCTAAGAGACGTTGCTAACATAGACATGGGCCAGTCGCACAACAGCTGGCCACAGTTCTCAGCAATGTCCATAGACAGATTTCATGGTCTCATTCTTTCAACACAGCAGTATCAACCATGATGCTGTCAGAAACGTTTCCATGTAGAAAATGTCCTGCTTATTATTCTGTTAGGGGGAAAAAATGACCACTCGGCCCCTGCCTGTTTTTTTTGCTGTGGATGGACAGGTGGCTTGAGATTTTCTGGCACCTCATTCTTTTCCATAGTTTCTCTCCTGTACTGCTGAAAGAACTGCATTGCTGCTGTTGATTTATCTCTTTGTGGTGTTGCTGGATAACCGGTACAAACTCCTGGGTGCGAAAGCTGTCACTGAGTCCTAGGCTGAAGCAATGAAGCATCAGTGAACATACAAAGTAAGCCAGCAGCAGAAGGGAACTGTCGTAATTCTTGTCCTTGCCTATAGTGGCGACAGGAAATGGAAGAGCCTCTGGGATACATCCTCACTCTTCCTCTGCTTGCTTTTAGGGTAAAGTCTGTTTCTGTTTCCAACAGTTGTCCACCTTCCACCTCTTACTTGCCCCCAGGAGTTTAGATATGTGTGTTTTTACCCGGGAAACTTGAGAGAATATAGCCTAGATTATATTAATATGTCTCCAAGCCTGCTTACTTGAAATATTGAAATACTTATGACATTTACTTTCTGGTATGTGTGGAAAAATCAATCCATAGTACTTAGATTAATAGTGCTACTGTGGACAAGAAAAATACTAAGAGACTTCATATAAAATGAGATTCTGTTTAGACAGTTTGTTAGGTGTGCTAAAGGTAGATGGATGACTCCATTCGTGTCATCTTCTGATTTTTGATTCATTTTTGTTTGGTTTTGGGCAAAAGAAGGACTAGGGATTTTTTTTTTTTTAGTTTTGAAAATTCTAGTCAGAAATATGGGATGATATTGAATGGAATGACTGGGTCTTCTACCTGTAGACCACCTCCTGGACTTATGATTTGTTGACCTATATCACTTGACAGAACTTATTTCATTGTGTTAGTTATGTTGCACTGAGTTGTATATTCATTCAGGAAGAGAGAAGCTTTGATCATATCAACATGTATAACCTTTAGGCTTGGTCTTTAATGGGGATATTAAATTAAACTACTTAAAATCTTGGAAACATTTGTGAACAAGGCATATAAACACATTAAAACATCCTAAAACAATTTACAAATAGTTTAATTAGTGTTTAGAGTAGCTTACCTTTAGCACATTTAATAGCCAATTCAGTGTTTGAAACCAAGCTAGTTAAGTGCCAGACTGGACACAGGAATTAATTTCAATCACCCAATTTCCTATTATGTGCTCACAGTTTATCAGAGGCCTCATGAAAGATTCATAATTCCCAGGAATAAGAAACCCTTCGAAAAAGCTGCAGATGAATATTGGAAATTGTCGGGCAAAACTTAAACTTCAGCAGGTCTTGTTTATACAAGTCTGGTTCGGCTGATTCAATTACAAACCATTCGTTCCTCTTGTGTAAGAAGGACCCAACTGAGATATGAAAGTAGAGCTATTTTTCTGAAACCCCATCCCACTATACCTCACAGCTGTGTCTTTTTATCTTCCAGTGTGGTTTTGGACAACCGTAAATAGGAACCATACAGACTTCCATTGCTACTTGTAACCTAGCAAAGTCTGTAAAGTGGTGCAGAATCCTGTGTGTAGCTGAATCTCCTGAGTTTCTCTGTGTTACCTACTGTATATTATGTATTGACAGCATTTTCAGGTGTTTTTCAGAAAGTGATCCTGCTAGTGTCACCTTCCAGGAAAAAAAGCCACAACACTTGAAAGCAGATAAAGTCTTTCATGAAAGTTCACTGTACCTTCTATGAAAATGAAATACTCTGGCTGTTTTTAAAACTTGTGAGGAAAACCCCTTTGCATGGACTTCATAAAACTTTGCAGTCCTCAGTCTGCATAATGATAGATAGAAGGGGAAATGCTTTAATGACCCGGAGGTCATCAAAGTTACTTATCCAAATAAAGATCAATTGGCTGAGGTCTGTTATATGGAATAAGTGTTCAACTCACGTGCTTTGAAGTTATGCCTTCTTCCCCCTGCAGCATCAAATAGCTATGCTGTAACTGTCAGCTCTTCTTCCAAAGTGTTTTGTTCTGGTTTTGTGCAGTGTGTAATTGGTAGGGCATTTTCTCTTAGTGGTGGGAAGGGAATTTTTTGTGTAACCCACGTTTACTTCTTAGGAGTTAAGGTTGTGTACAAAGTTAATTTCAATCTGTTCTGTGGGACAGTGGCAGCAGCATGAAGTATGAGTAGTGTATTCGTGTTGGATTTTAGTGATGGTTTGTAATTGTGTCCAGATGAGAAAAGAATGTCCCCAAACTGGGAGACAGTTTTTCCCAAGATTTGTAAAAACTTAGTTTTCTGTTGATGTACAGCCTAGTATTCAAATACAGGAAAAGAGGAGGCAGAGCTCAAGATACAGTGAGAGAGTTTGGTGGTTGTGCCTGGCTTGACAGATACTACATGTTCTTGTAAGCCAAATTTCTAAGGCAAAGGAAACTGCAGACATTCGGATAAACAACTGATGATATCTAAAGTTTCATTAATCTCTGTTACCGTGCCTCGGTTGCAACTAGCTCTGCATGATCTTCTAAAACATGTCTACTGTCTTCCTTTCAAGAGATGCTTGTAACAAAAACGCCGTTAATGAGTCATTTACCAATACACCCCTAAATACCCACTGTTTCATGGTGTGTAAATACTGTTGCTCAATGTCCATGCAACGTTACTGATGATAACTTGCTTTTGATTTCATTATTTCAAACATTTTTCTTGGCCTTTTATTGCAATTCCTTGGGAATCAGATTATAAAACCTTCCTGGCAAGCTCCTAATGTGAGTTCTCTGTGGAATCAGTAATGAATGGTGATGATATCTAAAGCAAAGCTTTCAAATTTTTCAGTATTTTCTAATAATATTTAGTACTAATTTTTTCCTGCAAGTAAGACACTGTCATTTCTTCCATTTACTACTTTGTGTCAGGAGTCACACAGAGCTTGGATGTGTTCGCTACCAAATAATATTGCTGCAAGGACTGCTCTTTTTCATTACTCCAGTTCTTGGACAGGAAGAGTCTTTCTGTGTGGCTTTGAGCTTCTTAAGTCACTTTTATTTTCTTCATTGAAGGTCACTTCTGGAAACCTTTCTGTTTGTTCTCCTGCTTTGGCTAGCAGGGATGCTAAAAGAGGGATGCAGCTGTTCATATGTTTAAATGGGCAAAAATAGTTTCATTTTGAATAAAGCTAAAACCCCTCAAAGATTGTTATTTCTCTGCTGAGCCAGTGTGTTACGTGAGCAGTAGACTTTCCTCAGAAATGATTAGAACTTCTAAGTTAATGGTAGGGCTATTGTGGTAGTGCGGGGCCAGATTCACAGCAGCCTCTGGGCAGGCTCTTGCTGTCCCCAGTGGGACCAGCTCCTTTTTGTGCTCGGGGCAGGGTCTGTGTGTTTGCGCGCGTGAGGAGGAGAAGGAAAGGGCATGGGATCAAGGAGAAAACAGGATGAGTCAAGTAGCACATGACAGAACTTGGCCCAGTAACAGAAATGTGAACCAGAAGACTTTCCTAACCACTCTGCCAATGTTTAGGGAGGTAAGCTCAGGTGCGGGCGCAGTCTCCATTCTCTTCAAGGGGCTAGCATACATTTGCTCATAATAATTAAAATAGAAAGGGAAGTGTAGCTTGCCCAAATAAGGACTAAAAGAACTCTGCAAGCGACAAGTCAGGTGGGCAAGGACGACAACCTGGATGACAAATGGGCTGGTTATTGATTGGGACATATGTGTTGGGACACCAGTAAAGCAGAATGTTGCATAGAACAGTGAATACCGCCAAAAACACAAGAAAAAGTGCAGTTTTAATAACAGAATACAACTGCATTGTGTTTAGCAGATGTCTACTGTAGTATTTATTCTACCACCTGCCACCAGCATAAAATCTGAGACGAGATGAAAGGATGGTGCCAGTAAGTACTCTTTTTAGGAAACTAAAACTAATACTGATTTATTTACCTCTATTTAATGCAGTGTCCAAAATGTATTGTGTGTCTTGCAAGAAGATCTGAGACAAAAGAATAAATCCGGCCTTTGGGCCAGAGATATTAAAATACTGTTTCTTCTGACCTTTTCACGCCCCTCAGTGTGCAGGTTTCACCACTGAACACCAGGATTTGACCAAATCCTATTCGTGTCCGTGGGATGAGTTCTGTTGACTTGAGTAAGGTTTCTATAGAAGAGCACCTCATTATATTCTCTCATAACTCTTTTTAATATTAGCTTTTAAGGTCAGCTTCAATATCATTGCTTAGCAAATGACAGGAATTAAAGCCTAATCCACCAATTTTTAAATATCTGAGTATCAACACTGGATTTTGAACATTGTTTCTATCGTCTCATATCATCTACAGTACCGCTGAGTGACTACTGTGTGCTCCATCTGCAAATGCTGTCCTTTGCTCCTAAGAGTTCTTCTAGATTGTGAAATGATTTATTAAGATATGATCCATATCAGAAAGATTACAGATCAGAAGTAGTCTGATTAAAATATTTGGCAGGCTGTGTTTGCTTGAAGATATGTTAAGAGACTAAAAGAATGATCTAGAAAAAAATAAGGTACTGTAATGAGTAAAATATTTTTCTTCTTAAGTGTTTCTAAGAACTTTTTTCTAAATTATCCATTTAATCTCTTCAAAGATATAAGGAATTACATAAACTCCTGGATATTTTCCCTTACAGCAAATCCTACGGTACCGCCAAATGAATTCCAAATAAATCCTTCCTGGCTTTCTGTATTTCATTGTCTACCAAGGTGAGAGCTAGCATGCGGTGATCTGGATCGTTGCTTCAACCAGACAGTTCACTCTCTGGCTAGCTTACCTCGAAGAGACATATTGGCATGAAATGAAAACTGTAGCAAAAAATATAACATAGATGCAAAATACTGGTTTTTGAGAGATTATGTAAGTCGCTAATAAATTAGTCTGTATCACTTTTCAGGTCTCACAAACACGCCTAAATTTAGGTGGCATGAAGGCCACCTAAATTTGTAAAGGGCTCTGAGTTATCTCAAGCTATTTATGCAAGTGCAGCAAAACTTGTGTTGCCTAGATTCAATGCAACAAACCTTGGAGCATGTGGTCACAATTTAAAAGACTTGTGCAGTTCATTAAGAAGCCAAGGCTTTGGCCATGTGCCCTCAGGTGACTGATTAGGTAATATTTGTACACCTCTACAGAAAAACAAGAGGTTTATAAAAAGAACTATGTAAATATTAAATATTATGGTTATTAATTTCATTTTTCTGACTGAGATAATCTGTTAAATTCACTGTCAAACGTATTTAGCCGGCATTCCTGACCTATACTTGTAGGGTCCCCTCTTCCACAGCATCTGAAGACCTCGCATTTCTTTAAAAGGTCCTGTGAAGCAGGAACATGGTACTATCCTCATTTAACGGAAAGAACTGAGACTCAGTGCTGCGCTGACACTTCACTCTTCACCCGGCGTGAGCGTGCGTGCCGACTCTGGTGCAGCACCGTACTGTGCTCGCTGTGTGGTGCTGCACTGCGCTGTGGGCTGCAGGACAGGTATCTGGAGCCATCCTGGGGTCCCTGCGCTGTGCCCCACCATGCAGCATGGCGGGGTGGGGGATGAACTGCTCATGGTCGCGTGAGGGGCACTGGCTTTTCGAGTACTTGAGGGGAAGCTTTAGCCCATCCATCTTCTTTCCTAAGGCATTGCATGGAGTGAACCCAGAATTAATCTGGGCATCCACACTGCCTGGGGGAGAGACTGCCATGTCGTGCAAGGCTTACAAAATTGCGTTTCGCTGGGGCTTGCAGGAAGGTTGGGACAATGCAGGGCTTTGTGGGCTGCCTTCCTCCATGGGCTGAGAGGGGCAGGGTGTCTGCTGGCTGGCGTGCCTCCTCCCCAGCTGCTGGTGGCTTTCCAGGGAGTGACCATCCTGCCAGTGCCAATGCCTGTGCCCTCACCTTGGCCTGGGCTGGCTTCCTCAGGAAGGCAGCACCGGGCTGTCCACAGTCATTGCGCCTGCCTCCTTAAACAAGGCATTTCTCCTCCATCTCAACAGACCTTGGATTAATTTGGGTGGTGAGTGTTTACAGATTACACCCTCTGCTTAATAATGCTTCTGTGGCAGCTGTTTTGTCCAGCTATCATCATAATGTAAATGTTTTCACCCAAAGATCCTTGGATACCTACTAATATGGTACACTTTCTCATGTATTCACTAATTGCTATTTATTTGCCCAAGAAACTTGCTGAATTTGTAACGTATATTTTTTCCACGCCACTTCTGTTTCAGGGTAATGTTTAATCCACTACTAGAAACAGTTTTTTCATTCTCTTCACTATAATAAATTACTAAACAGAAAGAAATGGAACTAAGTTCCTTTAATTTAAATTTGCTGAGCTTTTGTTTTGAGGTTGAACAGTGAATCTTAGAAAGCTTGTTTTTCATTTGTCCTGAAACCTTGCCCCTCCTGCCTCCCCCTTTTCACGCCAATAAAAGGTAACCAGAGACAGCTGGGGGCTCTCTTTCTTACCTCCCTTGAATGGGAGCGTCTTCTGAATGCCGCTTTCATGTACCTGCAAAGACCCTGCTCTGCTAACCGCTACAGCCGAGATTCTCAAAGGTTGAATAGGTTTTCATTGCCTGCATTTCTGATCTGAAGCAGACTGAGAGAAATGAGTGTTAAGTAAACGCAGTGGCAGCCCTGCCAGCGTCAGCATTCCAGCCCGCAGCGTCGCTCTGGACAGGGACACTGCCGGTGCAGGATTCTGCACATCCAGCTGTCGGGGGGTTGTTTTACTTGTTAGCAGTTGAAAAGAAGAGGGGTGTGAGGCAGCAAAGAGCAGCGAGTCTAGTTTTTATAAGGCTGTTTATTCTTTCTATAACAAGTGTGCGGTGCCTTATTGATGTTGAAGGGGAATTTAATACAGTGATAAAGTAAAACTGTAAACTTACCAAGTCTGTTACCAGCTGCCTTTTTTCTGTACTGCTAAATATCTCCAGAAAGGAAAAAAATCTCCAGAAAGGCGCTCTTATACCGGTTGAAGAATTTCCCAAGTAAAGATGGTTTTATTCAGGAACGAGAATGTGCACTCAAGGAGTTATCTCACAGTAAATAAAACATGGGTTATGCAGATCCTTCCACCTTGCATTCTTCCAGTTGCTGCTCCGTGAGCTAGAGAGGTTACTCGCATCCTAGCTGCTTGCTCAAGATGTTTCACTGGGCATGCCATTCTCTTAGCTCTGCCATGAAGCTGACTTGGATGATACTCCCCTTCCTGTTTCACTCGTATTGAGCTGGTGGCTGTAGCTGCTTTGAGGGCATCTTGAGACATGTTAGCATTATCTAGTTAATGTACCTAACATGGATGTACTAATGATGGCTGGAGTAGTGCAGTGATGGTGTTAGTATTGACTTCTCAGCCTAATAATGTGTGATGTTGGGAAGAAAATGACAAGTAAAAAGGCTTGCGGGTGAATCATCAATGCAAGTGTAACCATAGAATTGGGAGCTGGGAAGAGTTACTAACATAATGCATGTATTGCAGCAGTCCTGTGCCACTCGTGACTCGTGGCAGCCGCCATGGCAGACCCTGAAGACAAGTTCTGCAGTGGAGATGGGCAGGAGTGCTGCCTGAGCAGAGAGCAGGCAGGCATGCTGCAAACAGCCTCACCAGACTGGGCCGGAGCCTCTCCATCATGCCCTGTGGCACCACGGCTTCTGGGTGGGCTGCTTGGACGCTCAGAAACGTAAGCTAGAGTAGCTTGCCCTAATAATTTCCAGCATGATTTCTGACAGCATCTGAAGTCATATTTATAAAAACATGTGCTCAGGGCTGCTAGACTTCAACTGTTGGTCCCAGAGGAAAATTCATGTGCTGGCTTCAGAGTGACTACTGGATGAAGAATCACAGGATGGTGGTGGTTGGAAGGGATCTCTGGAGATCATCTAGTCCAACCCCCCTGCTAAAGCATGTTCAATGCATTGTCTTCTTAGAAAGGGGATGTAAAATATCTTCAGAAGGGCAGCTTCTCCGTATGCTCAGAACAAGGCCCAGTGCACCCACCTTAGATTTAAAGTAACGGCAGTCATAAGTTCTTGAAAATGCAGAGCCTTTTCCCCTCTCTTTCCCCTTTTTATTGTTGCAAGTATGTGATATCATGTTATTAGGATTTATTTTTTACTCCTGATTGATGGTGCTGTGTTATTTAAATAGTAATTATTTTCAGTTTTGTATGTAGCTGTTTGTCAGTTTATTGAAATGAACTGCTATCCATGCACCCTGATCAAAGCAAAAAGCATGAAATCCCACGTGTTGCACTTTTGAAAGCATCAACAATGAAGCCAACCTTTCACCATCGACTTTCTTTTAACCCTAATTTTGAAAGATAGTAGCAAACAATTCAGTTAAGTGAAAGAATATTCAGACTAGCTGTATTGTAATGCAGTGTCCTTTTCAAGCGAATGGAAGATCTCAGAGTAATGCATACAAATGAAGAGGCTGGGTGAGTTCATTACTTTTGGAGTTTATGGTGTGGCAATAGCAGTGAAATGGTTAAAAGTTTGGCTTTAAAGTAGTCACAATTAGGCTTCAAAGTTAACACCCCACCCCACTGAGATGAATGGGAGCATTTGACATTTCTTAGTGCTATTGTTTCAGTCTGGCTTGCTACAGCTTCTAAAATAAGACAGCAGTACATCTGTTTACATTCTGCTTCCGCAAACCCAGATGGGCTAGAAACTTCATTGTTTTATAAGTGGAAGCTTGGATTCTGGAGAATACAGTAATATCCATGGGGTATCTGTAGGAAGAAGAGCTGAAAGCCGCCTTAATCACAGACATCTCCCCCTTCCCTGTAAACTTCTATTGTCCCAAGACAAATCTGTAAACCACTGGGATGAAAAATAAAGTCATGTATAGTTGAAGTACTTTTTACTTACTACGTGACATGCACACAATAACTTCTCAGCAAGTCCCCAGCATAAATATATTCATAAATAGATGAGGGGTTTTGAAATTTTTTTCTTTCAGTAAGTAGTGCATGTTGTAAAAGAAGGTAAAGGTCCTGCTTTTACTGAACGTGGTAGCTTCTCTTAACCTCTCCTAACAGAAAAGCTTCGCCTGTCTCTAGAGAAGCCAGAGTTTCACCCAGGAGCGTTTGAGACCAGACGCTACTTTCTATGTTCACATGACTACAATCCTTTGATTTACCTCTGAGAGTGACATAAGAAGAAATAAGATTCTTTGAGAGGTATGTCTTGCATTTTTCTGATACTTTAATAGGGCAGCTACATTAACTGCAGTAAGATCTTATGAGCTGGAATAGATTAATAAAGGTGCAAGAAGTACGGCCAGAATTTGTAGCAGATGGTCTCTATTACCCCATGCCTCAGTTTCTGCAGCGAGTACACAGTGTCCTCTCTGACTTTGTTGAGGGGTCTGCACGGTGGCAAACTTCCCTCAGTAGCAGCCAGAAGCCTGTGAAAGCTTCTCTGATAAAGGCGGCCCATTAGATATGCTTAGGCTGTAGCTTGAAACCAGCTGTGAATCTGTCGGAAAGATTTTCCTCATTGTGCTTCCATCAGGGTGGAAAGTTTGTTGCTCGTTCTGTGTATATAGATATATAGATGTATTTTAGGCTTCCTTGCTCGGACTTTGCAAGTCCTGGAGTCTGCCAGTGATAAGGGCTCTCATGCATACAGGCTCCTTTTGTACGGTGGCACCCAGAGACCCTGCCGGCCTTTTGCCCGTGGACAACACAGCTTGCACTTCGGAAGTGACATCGTGGGCTCTTCCAAATGGTGTCTCCCAGACTGCAACCCCTGGTGAATCGTATGGTGAAGGCAAGCGTGCCATCTGTGGTTTGGGCTCGTGAAGCTTGTTTCCTGCCCAGCTTCAAGCAGCATTTTCACCCATGTATAATGTAAATAAAATAAAGCGTCCGTGAGCCTAGACAGGCCTCCAGGTTGTCTGGGACAACCGTGGGCATTTCAAGAGTGTAAGCTGTCTCCTCTCTTGTCCCTCTCTTCAGTTCCTGTGTTAGGTGGGGGAGTGCAGCAATCTGGTCTGTATGAAGAATATGCCTGAGAAAAGCCAAGGAGAATATTTATTCTGAAAACTCCTTTCAGTTTGCTTTATCATTTACTATTGAAAAAGTTTGCTTTATCAATTTTAAGAAATTTCTTTAAAAATAAAATAACCTTAAATCATGCCTGAGAAAAGCAATTCCAATATAAAAGAACTCCTACGCTGTGCAGCAAGAACTGCTCAGTACCACTACAGGAGGAAGGGCATGTTGTTTAATCAGAGGGTTAGAGAACAGCGTCGAATATGCATTTGTTATATGTGTTTCTACTTTCCATTTCCCTAGTCCATTTCTGATTGTGGATCTCTGTAGTATTGCATAGACATGAATTTTATCTTGCGGATCTTGTGGAAGAAAACAGAAATCTATTAGACCTTTCAAATATAGTCAAAATGGTTTCTGCAAGGCTACAGTAGGTCAATGGCAGAGCTTGGAAAAGAAGTTAGGCGGCGTGCTGGCCAGTTCTGTATATTTTGACTAGGAAACGGACCTGCTTCCCAGTGTTGCAATAGCATTGCGATACCTACATCTTCAAAAGCCTAAGCTTTGTATTCTCCCTTAACACAGAGAGTTTTCTGAACAGACCTGAAGAAAGTGTTACTATAGCTTCTCTACCACTTGCGCCATAACGTGCTTTTTACTCATGTTCAAAGGTGATTTTGATAACAGAATTATCTTTTAGGGAATATGAAATACCAGGGATTCAAAGGGACAAGTCCGGACAGGGCATGAATCTGCCATCATGATGGCACTGAAAAATTAACATGTTATGAAAGAACAGTCTTTTAACTTTGTCCTGTTTTATTTTTCTTTCAGAAAAGCAAATGGAACCTTCCATTTTGAGACTATTTAGTTTTTAGTAAATTCTGCATTTTCCTTTAGTGGTGTATTTCTTTAGTCAGTTTACAGTTTGCATGCCTACTACTCCCAGTCTTTTTGCTGGTCTGAGCTTTCTTGCCAACTGATATTTGCGGCTAAGCAGCAGAATCTTCATTCTTTGTGAGCAGCTCAGTACTTTATGGCAGTCATTATCCCATAGAAGAGGATGAGGGATGCAGATGGTCACTCTTGTAGCTCTCATGAGAAATGAAATAGGAAAAGAGTCCAGCAAATTGAACTAAATTTTTCAATTCATGAATACTAAAAATTAGAATTTCTTCCCAAAGTAACCCCAAAGTTTTATTTCTTATTAGAAATTATTTTTTTTAAACATGGAAAATATATATTTACTTATTTATCTCAGTATAGGAAAAAAATTCAGAATACCAAAGTATTTTATAGGATTAAATTTCCATCTTTTTTTCAGCTCTATGATAATGATGTACGAGGATTTTTTTTCTTTCTTTCTCTCCTTCTTTTTTCCATCCTAGACAATGAAAATAATTTAATGGAACAGCTTTTACATTGTGGTCTGTGGCCTAGTGCTGGCTTGTAAAACATTTTCTTTCACTGGTTTTATTGTTCAAGAACTAATGCTTCCTGTTACTTCTGGCCATGCATTTTGATTTTGTGAACGAGTATCCTTAGACAAAAGAAGAAGAATACTAATCAAGTGTATACTTTTTGTCCAGCTTTACATTCTCATTAAATCAAAAACGACATCAGAACTGCAGAGGTAACAACTCCTGTGAAAGATGGAGTCAACTGAAAAAAGACAGAGATGGCAGCAGTCAATAAGAGAAATCTGGGACTTCTTCACTGAGGCATTCAGTAAGGAAGAGGAAACAGCACAGGTAAAACATAACACAGAGTATTGGCTCTGACTGCCCGTGTTTTTTAAACTTGATGGCGTAGGAACTGTGTTTTGGCTTGCTTTTCAAAGAACAGAGTCAACAGGGTTCTGGTTCATGGCAGGGGCTAACAAACCAAGTAGTGATCAATTACAATTTAAATAGATAAGCAAGCGCTACATGACCTTAGCTGCTGCATCATACTGAGTTTTTTGTTTCCGTAGTGCTGGTTGTATTTTTACTGTTCTGATGCTTAATTTTTGCATAGTTTGAAGGTAGTTGTGTACGTGACTAGATTCACTCCCCACTGGGATATAGGCCAAGATTTTCAAAGTGATTGTTTATTTTGAGCACCTCCATTTTTAAATGGTCCAGAACTGAGAAATTTCAGAGAAGGGTGGCTTGAAAGTAGTGCAGAGCATTCGTCTTCTAAGACTTAACTGTCTGTGGAGTGTGTCAATATGGCATGGAAAAATGAAAGAAGAAAAAAAGGACGCAATCAAAATCCTTGTTCGCTCTTCATAATTTCAGTGCCAGATCTTTGGTTTTCTGAATTGAGGGGAGCAGATTATGGTACTGCTGTGCCGGAACCTGGAATGTGTACCCTGCTGTGGTCTAGCTGAAAGGAAGCAGGGCTGGGCAGTGTGACAGCACCCTGACTCTGCACTTCTCTTGCTTAACCTCCTAATTGCTGTAGGGCTTTATCTATGATTTAGGTGTGGTCTTCTGCTAAGATGATGGTAAGATCAGTGTTGACTGTACCATATCGGGAATAGATGTAATATCTACAGAATATATATTATAATGCATATATAACCTAGGTATTCCATCTTTCTGTCCATTGCGTGGGTGAATCTAGGCAATGCAGGAGCAGCAAGAGGACAGGCTTTTTAAAAGGACGGCATGAGTGTGGGTGCTTTCAGGATAGTTGGATTAGAGCTAACTTTTCCCTCAGATTCTTTCTTGCTAATCTTGCTTGGGTTGCAGAAGAAAGTTGATTTAAAAGAAATATTGACATTACATTAAAAAAAAAACCAAACAAACAGCTCCTGGAAGCATTTCTATAAGCTTTAGCTTTTTGAATGTCTATTTTTAGGACTAGGTGTCAGCTGACATAGCTCCTTTAAAAATGCACTTTGGAGTCAAGGAAAGAAAATAATGAAGTGTAAGCTGTGAAGTCTTAATTGTTAACAGTGCAACAATAGCTTAAAAACAGGCTGCAAAGCCTGCTCTCACAGCTGGAGGAAGGGATACCTTATTAATAGTTGCAAGGAACGGGTGGATAGACCCTGAAAGAAGCAGCAGGGGATATAAAAAGAAGCCTTGTAACATGAAACCATTGCCAAAATGGCTTACTGAACAATTTATGAAAGAGCCTACATCACTTAAGCATCAAGATACTACATGATGAACATGATATAACAGCCTCTGACTGATATGCCTCACTGAAGGTTAAGGTGCACTGGGCTGGAGATGAGCTCATTGGTCAACAAATGGCTCACTAGTCAACAGCCTCTATTTTCATGACTCAAAGTTTCTGCCTGGTAAGCCGCAGATGATGGTTGTGGTGACTGTAGAGGGCACTTCCTGAATAATCATCACACTTCAGTGTTTTATGATCTGATAAGTCCCCCAAATGTCCTCGCAAGTGATAGACGAGCTGCTCTGCTAGTATGGCCTGGGACAAATAACTTGGAACGCTCATTTCCTGGGGGAGGTGGCAGGGGAGATCCCTCCATAAGAGTTTCACATAACTTCAATCTTCTCAAATTAAACCCCCAATTTAAGCACAACTGCATGTTTTCTGTGGCCAGGAGCTGACTGCATGGGAGATAAGGGCACAGCAAAATGCCCCTTGTTGCTGCGACAGGTTGTTTATGAGAGATCCATACTACTGCAATTTTCCAGTTATTCCTTAAAACAAATCCTTAAGTAACTGCCATTAACACCCAGAGGCTGGGAAAGTCTTGTGAGCAGAAGTGCTGCAGTGCTGGGGAAGTTTTGATTTCATTTGAATGCACATATCCATAAAATTGCTTTAACACAGACTCCTCGTCTCATGCCGTGCTGACTCTTTGTGTGATCTGACATTGTTCTCCACTCTTTAAACATGAGAGCTCTGGGGGGAAGGGAAAGGAAATATAAGAAAAAATCCGAGCCTGATTTTTACCATCGTACAGATTTAATCCAAGTTGTCTGCCAATCATAATCCCTCCTTTCAGGTTTGTTCTTTCCATGTGGGTCAATGGCAACTCAGTGCCTGATGCATTAAATCCAGAAACTTGCTGAGGCTGTCAGTATCCCTGGCAGCATCACATGGTGCAGATGACACTTATTTTGATGGTGGTATATGGCAAATGTATTCTCAGGGCCGGTCTTTGCTGTGGGTATGGTATCAGTGTGGCTTCCCTGCTTCTTTACTGCTCCCCTCTGTTGTAGGTGTGTTGCACCGATAGGAAGCATTCTTTGTCTTCGCCTTAGTTTTAACCATGTTATTGGGTTTGTTTGTTGTTTTTCTGTTCGTGAAAGGATGTTTTCCTTTTTGCACCAGTGATCTTAACCATCTTCACTGCAGTAGATGGGATTCTCTGCTCCTGCTACTCTGCAGCATATGTCCTTTCTAAAATACTTTGTTTTCTTTCTGTATGCTGTACAAAGCAGTTATACCCTTTAATAGCTACTCTTTGTTTGCAAGGGGAATTGGCAAGGTAGATATTTCCTTGCAGCTTTTTCTGCACAACTTTTTTTCTCCATCCTTATTACCTTCTCTAGGTAGCACCAGTAATGGGAGCAGCAGAGCTGCCATGTTGTTTAGATTTGCTTTGGGTGGTATAAGCAATTAGCTAGTTAGAAGACCAGCCCCACGTTCACGTTGGTATTTCTGTGGTTAAAAGTAAAGTAAAATCACAAAGGTAGATGTTGCTTGTGGCACTGCTGAGGAGAAATGATGTTGCAAAGGTGGGAGAGGAATTGCCGTAGGAAGTGTCATAGCTGATTAAAATAGATTTGATCTTCTGCCTAATCTTCTAGATCAGCAGGTTAATTTGTGATTTTTGACCTACAGCAGTATCACAAAATTGTAAAGTACTACTGCAGTCTGGCACTTCCATAGGAAAAATAATGTAACTCTACCAGGTTTAGCCAGGGTTTGTAAATTGTAGTGATAAGTTTAAAACATATCTGAAGTTAGAGTCTATGAGTGCAGCTAGACTATTGACTCTACTCATTTCTACAGAAATGGAGAAGATAGAAAAACACAAAGTACGTATGATTCCATCTGTCATGGTTTAATCTGGCAGCCGGCAACTAAGCACTAGACAGCTGCTCACTCACCCTGCTCCTTCCCCCTCAGTGGCATGGGGAGAAGAATGGACAAAAGGTAAAACTCATGGGATGAGATAAAGACAGTTTAATAAGACAACAAAGGAAAATAGTACTACTACTACTAATGAATATGCAGAACAATCTACACAAAATACAATTTTTCTCACCACCCGATGGCTGAGTCGCAACCAGTATCCGAGCAGCAACCAAGGAACTCATGGCAGTCACGGATTTCGTGAAACTCCTGAAAAAAGGCCGACTCACAGAAAAGTTCTAACTACTGGAAAAAAGAGGATTCCTGCCCACTGGTCAACCCCCACTCATAAACTGCGCATGATCTCTATGGTATGGAATATTTCCATTGGACAGCTTGGGCTAGCTGCCTGGCTGTGCTGCCTCCCAGGTCTTCTATATTTGCTCATTAGCTGAACATGGGAAACTGGAAAAAGTCCTTTATTTCTTAGCAACAACTAAAAACATCAGTGTTATCTACATTCTTCTCGTACTAAGTCCAAAACACAGCAGCTACTGAGAAGAAAATTGTCTCTGTCCCAGCCGAAACCAGGACATCATCACTGTATTTCAAACTGTGAGTAAACATGATGATATAAACAGAAATATATATATATGACTATATACACATATATATTAAAAAATATGTATGTATATATGTATACAATTCTGTACCTGCTTTCCATCAGGTCTGGTCTCAGTTCATTAAGTTACTGTTCTGCTTGCCTTATACTACATATCCATGCATGTGATAAACATGTGATAAAAATTAGACACAGGCAAAAATGCCTTGTAGAATTTGTGGTCCAAATGACAAGATTTATCCCTAATGAATGCCTACAGTGTGGTAATTTAAGTTCATTCCTCTGCTGTCCTAGTATGTGGTAGTTGCTCTAGAAAGCCCTCTAAGCTTTCCATAACCAGACATGCCAGTAGTAATCTTTCCAAAATGTGATGTCAGTGGAGCTGCAGCTGGTTAAAGGGCTGCTCAGGGCAAAAAGTGGTATTAGTGGCTAATAAAGGGTAATTCTTTTGCAAGCAAAATTAGTTCGCTTCACTAGCTTGTTATGACTTCAAGTGTCTGGCCATTGAAGTATGAATCTGGCTCATTTGTTGCTCTCAAAGAGATAGCACCCTGACTGATGGCTGTAGCAGGCTGGAAAAAAGTAGCCCAAATGAGTAAGAACAAGAGGACTTCAGTTTGTGTGAATTTAGGACAGTAGCAATCCATGCAAACAGCTTTAATAAGCAAAAGAGATGAACCGAACAAAGAATATGTGTGATATAGATCCTGGCTCAGGGCACTAATTTTCCTTAAATAACTGGTTCCTAACGCAGAACTTCATTGCTCATGGATGCTGCTGCCCAGAGATACTGCCTCCCACTGACCATATATGCAACTACCTAAAAGACACAAATGTCCAGTAACTGGTTACAGCAACCCTAAATAATCTCTAGAAGTCAAATTTCCAACAAGCCCCTGATCATCTTGTGATGCTCTAAAGAGATATAAGCTGCACCAGAATAGCCTAAGCTCTGTGGATGTGTATTTATTTTTACTCACTGATGTTTTGGGGTAAATGCCACATCAGAGTGTTTTTATTATCAAGTTCCTGTTCCTGCACAATGCAGCTGTGCCTATTCTAAACTCCTTCGTCAAAGGGAACCGTTTCCTTTTCGCTTAATCTCACATCAGTTTACTAAGAGCAGTTGTCCCTGACTTCCTTAAGCTTGCCCTGCATAAAAACTTTTTTAAAAGTCCTCTCTACATCCTTTATTTCCTTAGCACATACTTAGAAATGTGTGTGTATATGTACAAACGCGCACACACTCACGTGCCTGTGTATATTTTAATCAGTTTCTGCTTCAGTCCTGCGGCCTCGTGCATAGTCAGTCTGCAAAGGACTCATGGAAAAGGTTACTGCCAGAGACCAGTGAAGCACACGCTTCCTCATGTATTTCAGGTGCTTCCAAATGGTTTTAATGCCTTCTTTATTTATGAGGTGGTTCAAATTTCTGAACTCCATGCTAATGCCATGCAGACAAATGTGTATTAATGTCAGGAGTGATTACTTTTTCAATGTGGCGTTGTTTTTGTAGGTGATTTGAGACTCAGTGTTAGTACAGGTCATCAAGAGTGAGAGGCTGGTGATGTTGCCTTTTGTGCAATTAAACCCTTGAATGTTTTTCCTGGATTGAGAGTTTATAGAAACCACACGGAAATATTGGTTTTTCTTGTTAAGTAAATTCTGGATCCCCAATTTTTTTCACTATCAAACAGTATTGAAGTTAAAAGGAGACCTTGGACTAATGAGTGAGTGAATTTGGCTTCTATAGCATGGCTGTGACCTTTCTTTCTTTGCACAACAGACCCCTGTGAAGTGCTGCCACCAACATTTTGAGAAAGGCTGAAACATGAAATTGAAATCTCCCAAGAGAAGACCCATAGGTCCAACTCACCACCCCAAAAGTGACAAAGGAGAGAATTATTAACTTATATAGCAATATGATGCTTGAAATTGGGTTTTTGCATCTGCATTGTTTTGTTCCTTGTGAAATTTTTTTCAGATTAGCCGTGGTTGGTTACAGCCTGAATGCTGTGAGAGGCTGAGAGGTGGTGAGAGACAGTGGTATAAATGCTCTTTGCTTACTGTGCATCTCAGGAAATCATGCAATATGAAACTCCCAGTATTTTCTTTTTGCACCAAAAGGGATTTTTCTCACACAGAAAAAAATACGAAGGCTCTTTGACCTGGTGTTAGACCTAAAGATATACTTAAGAATTGCATAGGGGGAGTCTAACTTTTGGTGTTAAGTAAATCATAGCTTCGCATATTGAAAAGATAATGAGAAATTACAGCATAGAGATCTTGTAAGAATCGGGATGATAGAGAGGAGAACTGGAACTAACATTGGACCCAGAACAAAACTTGCCAACCAGGAAAGCATTTACAGAGATAATTGCTTGCCAGGGCACATGAGCCCCTCTATGTTTAGATGCTGCCACAGTTAGAATGGCAGAAAGAAGTCAACACTCCTGACCATTCTCAGGCTGCAGGTGACAGCCACGTCTCTGCTGAATTTCAGGCACAGAAGTATTAGCACTATGTATTACCAGCAAAGACTGTTAGAAAACTTCTAACTGTAGCTTGACCTGACTGAAAAGTCAAATAGTTTGTTTCTTGCTGGATCAGACATTCTCTCTGTAAGGAAGCAAAGAAGTAATGAAATAATGTAGAATGTGACATCTTCCTGCTCCCAGTAGCTTTTACCACTGTTGTTCCTCTCAATTTGTGTCCCCTAGCAGAATAAATCTCCGTTTTGAGTCTGATACAGGGAGTGGTAGGTTGGGATCCTTTCAAACTCTTTCTCATTGTGGCCAATGTTGTCATCTTTCCCTCTCCTTTGCCTGCTGAAGAAATTAGCATATTAGATATTAGAAACAGAAGAATATTCTTGATTGTGTTCTGCCTCCATGGTTTCAGTTTTTCTTGGTACCCTCTTATCAAAGGCAAAGGTGACTTTTAAACCTTTTTTTGCTTCTGCAGTCTCCCTAGTTTCTCCTGCCATAACTCTACGTCTGAAGTTTTCCCCCTGCTTTTCTGCCTTTGGTCTGTGAAGCTGGTTTTGTGCAAAAAACACCACCATGCTGCAGCAACAGGCAGCAGTTGTGCAGCTGTCTCAGTGCTAAGCTGATAATGCAGACAGTGCTGAAGCATTTCTACTTTTGTGCTTTGAACTCCTTCTCAGAGCTGGTTTCCTGATTTGTCTTGTTAGCACTGATTTACTTTGCACTCTGAGTGCAATTGGTTTGTTAGTAAGAGCTAGAGCAGCTAGATCTCCATTTTTCCCTGGCACAGGCAAAACAGCAGTGATGATGGCCTCTCTCTGTTTTTTTCTTGGCAGACTTCCCAGAAAGATGTGTACTTAATTGTAGTTTGCTCTCTGTGGTCAGCAGCAGTATCTCAGCTTTTAGACACCTCAACAGTGTCTCTGTATTTAACTCTGTATGTATCTAAGGCCTCACCTGCTCTCATACAGAGTAACTCTGTATTACAACTAAGTTGAATATATGCAGCAGAAACGGTCACATTTATTGTATATACAGCTAATTGCCCTTTCATTTGCTGCTTCATCTGCTTGTTGTGACTTCAAAACAAACACGTGTGTTGTGTCCCCATCCCCCTCCTCGTTCTTTCGGAAAAATAGTGTCAGTTTCTGGGAAAGGCGTCCTCTGTGTGTCTAGTATATCGTACTAAAGCTGTTACTGAGTTTTAGGCAGAGAAGAAATAGTCTGTCAAAATGCTTCAAAAGAAACCACAAAATGAGCAGACCATAAATCCAGGAGCAGCACAGGAGTGGGAATATGAGACCTGCAGTCTGTAATATGAGTCTTTTAGTCTAACCTCCCCTATTTCTACACTGGTGCTAAATATATTGCTGATGTCCTTGCACTGAGCTTGGACATCAGTGTTTTTGGAAGGGCAATGAGCACCATTAGTTTAGGGTTAGTTTAATTTCTATAAATTTCCTAGACAATACAAGAAAAAGAGAGCCCAAATTCTTGTAATTGTATTTATAACTGTGGTGGTGAAGTTTCACAAGTATCAGATCATCTTAATCAAATGTTTAATTTTAAATCTAGCATTCAATATTAAAATATATTTTTAATATAAATAAACCCGATAACTTTCAATCCAGGTACATACTCTGATCTCCAGGAACTCCTATTCTGAATTAAGAAAAGTAAAATTTGCATTCAAAGTGGATTAATAACTGTTGTAAGGCAAGAAGTTTGTTTCAAAACCTTTAACTTGCCTGCAGGATTTGCATCAGGTAAGTCAGCTGTGCTTTACTAGCCACTGTTGTATTTATTCAGGAGACAGATAACTATCCCTCCGTGTCCTGGAATGAGCCTTTCCTTACTGTTGGTCAGGTGGTAGTTTGTTTTTATTTATCAATGACCTCAGGGAATGTAAGGAAATATGATATTGTTGAAATAACACAAAAAACCAGATTCAGTTCAACTTGCAATTAAATTAGAAACTCAAATATTTTCTTTGTTAGTGTAAAAACTGTATGTCATTTTTGAAAAATAATTATCCGGCTTTTCTAGATTTCACGTTTTTCAGCCATCATAATCTTTCCTGTCCAGTTTTCACAGAATCACAGAATCAGAGAATAGTAGGGGTTGGAAGGGACCTCTGTGGGTCATCTAGTCCAATCCCCCTGCCGAAGCAGGGTCGCCTACAGTAGGCTGTAGAGGACCTTGTCCAGGCAGGTCTTGAATATCTCCAGAGAAGGAGACTCCACCACCTCCCTGGGCAGCCTGTTCCAGTGCTCCGTCACCCTCAGAGGGAAGAAGTTCTTCCTCATGTTCAGCTGGAACTTCCTGTGCTTCGGTTTGTGCCCATTGCCCCTTGTCCTGTCGCTGGGCACTACTGAAAAGAGTCTGTCCCCATTCTCTGGACACCCACCCTTGAGATATTTATAGGCATTTATTAGGTCCCCTCTCAGCCTTCTCTTCTTCAGGTTGAAAATAATCATGCTTGGTCATCTCCAAACTTCATTTATGGGGAAATGTGTGATTTGCCACTTTGTACTCTTAGAATCATAGAATAGTTTGGGTTGGAAGGGACATTTAAAGGTCACCTAGTCCAACCCCCTAGAATGGTCAGGGACATCTCCTGCTAGATCAGGTTGCTCAGAGACCCAACCAGCCTGGCCTTGAATGTTTCCAGGGATGGAGCATCCACCACATCTCTGGGCAACCTATGCCAGTGTTTCACTACTCTCTTCAGTGTTTCACCACCCTTAGCACTGTTGATGGAGAACAGAAAGCCCATCGGTGTTGGAAATGGCACGTCTTCAGGATTTTGCAGCTTCTTCTGAATATTCTGTATTAGTGGCAGCAACTCTTGTTTTGAACTTTTATATGTAACTTGACTTTGTTTTGTAATAGCTAACTAGGAATGGTTTCTCTTAAAAACTTTGATATAGCTTTGCAGCTTGCTTTTCAAGATCTCTTTCAGAATCTTTATGTCACGATGCAATGAATAGTTCAAGACTGTTTTTATAGCTTTTATCTCAGAATTTTCTAGTTACTCCATCATTAAATGAAATCTTTAACAGCTTTTAAACTGTTAGATATTGGATACCAGTTGCTTATGAAATCAGGTAGGTTTTGTTAATGTGATTTATTTCAATGTGTTTTGTGTAAAGAGTAAGTTTCACTAAACAATTCTGAGTGTCTCGCAGATGAGTGAAACGTTTAATATTTTTTTTTATAAAAGACTTCATGTGCTGCTCCAATGCATGTGGGTTCCTAACATCTGAATCAGGTGCAGATCACAGGGTAAGGACTGGCATGTGCCACACGTCAGACATGATGGGTCACGGCCTGCACGTAGGAGCACCCGCATCATGTTGTCCCTTGCTGTGCCTCTTTGTCTCCAGGAGCATGGCCTCAAGTGGCAGTGGAAGGACCATGGGCTCACCTTGCCAGGGGGGCATCCCTCTGCCTGGCCTCTATGGGAGACAGCGGCCCATGTTTGGGGATCCCCCCCAGAGGCTCTTGCCTCTAAGGGGATTATGGAACTGTGTGTTATCTGTGTCTGGCGGGTTGGGATCCAGACTTCAGAGTGAGGAAGCAATGCTCCTCTGGAGATGCAAAAGCAACATTTCTCTGGTGCAAGTTAGGGTGGGAGGTGATTGGAAGTGCAGGTCTTTTGTGTGTGAGACCATATGGGCTCTATAAAATTTGGGAAGTGCTGATTTTTCCATTCTACAACACGCTTACCGCTGGCTGACTCCAGCGTCATCTCATGATTCTGAGTTGCAGTTTCTCCATCTTCAAAATCAGGGGTAAGGATCAAAGTATCTTGAGATAGTGGGGCCATGGTTATTATGATTATATTGCTTGCTGCTAACATCAGAAAGGGAGATACTGTGTTCTTACATTCAGAAAGAACCAAATGCTGTGAAACTTGTGGAATTATAACAATAGCATGAGGAATGCTGTTAAAATACCAGCTTGACATGGCTTGAGTTAGAAATATTATATTTTTTTGCCACATGTTAGGAACCACTAACCCTGGAGGCTACTGTAACTGATTAAGAATTGTATGGGAATCTGTTTTCAATATCTGTGATTTAAAAATATCTTGGAATGTAACGCTGGAAAAGAAAACATATTTCCTGAAATCTGCCTCAATGCCATTTTGTCTTTGTCTAATTTCTGATTTTCTTCTGTTTTTTTTTTTTTTTCCTTTTCAATTATTATTTTGAACACTGTTTGTTCATTTTCCTAAAGAACTGACATTTATCAGAGGTCACATGCTGAAACTCAGCTGTGTAGTTATACACCCTCTGTTTTTTTTTCAGGGGGAATGTAAGCATTTCAGGGAGAAGAATCTATAACATAAAATAAGAAGGAAACTTGAAATGTTTTCTGTGTGCTTCCGTCATGTCTACTGATTATACTTTTTTCTTAAAAATTTAACTGTGACAACTGAAAGGATCTGATAAAACACTTCAGGTTTTTTTACATTTCCCATGGTCTTTACTTAAGCTGCATTAAGCACTTAAACTCAGCCTGACTATGCTGGAATGGATGCTTGAAAGTAAGAATTATCTTCCATTTTGTAATAATGAAATGAAAACTGTAGAGCTACAAGTATCATCATGGCCACTTTTCCTCATAAACAACTCAAACAGCTTTAACTCACCAGTAGTATCATTTCTGCCCTGTGGACTTGAAAGCTCAATGAGAAGACTTTCCCATGCCACGGAGAAGAACAAGATATCAACAGTTCTGAGTCCAATTTCTAGCTCTCACACAGATTTCTTCTGCGGCTTAGAACAAATTATTTCTTCCTCATATGTTTTAGCTTACCAGCTATATAAAAACCCTGAGATGTATGTGCTTGCAAAATGCTTTAAAGCGGTGAGGTGAAAGTTTAAAAATTCTTTGAAAAAAGTTTCCATGAGGCCTCAGTCTGCTTCTGCAGTTGTCAGTGGAAGTTTTACCATAGACTTAAATGGACAGAGTTAGGTTTAGACTAAGTTCTGTTAAAATCCCAGCTATAAAGGGCTGTGTGAATTTAAAGTATTGTTGTCAGCAATTGCTTCCATTTAAATTAATGACTTTCTGTAGCTATTCATATGAACAAGGTTTCTAGTCTCCTTGACACTTCATTCAGATTAGAACTTGATTCTCCTGAGCTGTACTAGGAAGTATTCAGGAAATTAACTTAGTTGGCCTGATTCTTCTCCTTTCATCCACCTGAAAACATACCTTCCATTGTCCTCAAAGCCATATCAAAAAAGCAACTCGTGCCCGAAATGTCACCGTATTTAACTGATTTCATCTGGAGGTGGCAAGGTCCAGTGTCCCTGAACCTCAAAAAGCATTGACAGTATTCCCTTTGTTTGATAAAGGATTCTGGCTTTAAAGCCTCACTGCCCTTAAATGTGCTATGGAAGGAGGAGCAAGTGCTGTTACAGATACCAGACCATAGGCTGTAAGTGACTCAGTAGGACCGGGGGATTGGTTATCCCAGCTTAAGAGCATTGTAAATCTCCCAGCAAGGTGTCCTGGTCAGTAAGCGAGGAACAGCATGGTGTGCTAGCACCCATGCCCGCTGCTGAAATTAGTACTGTCAGGTTTTCTCAGGACTTGACAGGTTCAGCATCTACATATCTGTTTATGGACCAGTGGTGAGCTGATTATCTCATCCTGCTAATTGATCCTGGATGTCCCATACCTCTGTTGGTTTCCTAGGGTGCGTAGTAGGTACCTTGCTGCTTTGGAAGGCTCAGGTGGGTAGCTCATATGGCCACATAGTAAGGGCATAGCTATGCAGAGAGTCCCCAGTTGCTTCCTCAAGGTCACTGTGCTCAACTTTTGTTTTCTTTGAACTCAACTGAGCTTTCTCTGGCCAGTGCTTCAATGCTTTGGTGATGGCTGAAGCAGAGAAGACCTGCATGATAACATGCATCAGCAGCAGCCCAAGAGCATGAGGTCTTCTACTGCCTTGCTAGCTGTCCTAATGGCCATGCGAACATTTTATGCAGTAATGATTTCAAAGTGGCGTTCCTCTAGACTGCACATCAATGGGAACAGTTCAGCCAGAGAGCAGGCCTGTCTGTCTACTTCTGTTGAAGACTGCAGTTGCAGGCTCCAGATAGCAAAATGGATATGTGGTATCCTACAGCAAGCCAGTAGAAGATGCAAATCTAAATGTAAAAACAGGAATTCCAGCAAGGTAGAACTTTTCTCAATGTCTGACAGAATCTAGTAGATCTTCAATCTGGAAGCAATGCTGCCAAATGGTTTCTATATATCAGTAATGCTTAGCAGCAAATTATTGAGCAGACAGATGAAGGCACAACAAATTCTTATAGTCTCAAGAAAACTTTCAAGTGCAGCATTCTGACTGAGGGAATTTTGTCCTCAGTGTCAGGAAAACAATTCCCCTAGACGAACTTGGTTGCTTAAAAGCTCTGTGATTTTACTAAGGTTATTTTGGACATCAGTACTTCAAAAGCTGAAGTGATGTAAGGTGTTAGAATAAACGTGCATGCAGAGTTTGGTCTTCATGGCTTTACAGAATTACTCAGGCTTTAGTTAGAAAAGGAACCACATTTCCCACGTCCTAAAAGTGATGGTCCTATAGTGAACAGAAGAACTTTGTAATCCTCAGTTTAATGGGCAGGGGTCAGTGAGATGCAGAAATCAGTGTTTCTTGAACACACTGACCCAGATGTACATGCAGGGATTAAAGGGTTCACAGCTCAGAGAAAACATGGTGGTTAAAAGCTACCTGGCAAACAATGTCAGCTCTGAGGCTGAGTTTTCTACTCAGTGGCCATGACACTCCTACTCTAAAACAATGAATCTTATTGTCACTACGAGCAATGAATGCCCAGATGAAGAAGATCTTTTGTATATGGAGTTAGCTGAGTTACTTTTCATGGTTGGAGCTGAACAAGAGAAATGGTGAAAAATATTTGAATGGTCTCGGCACGTTTGGTACTGTGTAACTACTGACAAAATGTAAATAATTACATGGTAACTGGAAAGATGCGTGCCAGGTTAGTAGTGTGAGAATGCCTTGGCAAATTAGATTAATGACTGCATGGGAGACACTCTGGTACAGCTCCCGTTAGTCATATGAACATGTCTGATGAGAATGAGATGTGTCTGGAAGCTTAAACAAACACGGTCTGAACCAAGTGCTTTTCCTGTTAATAGAAAAGACTCCCGGAGTCATACCATTGGGATCTGTTTTTCCGTGTGTGTTCACACATCCTGTTGTCTGATCCATGATGATGCAACGACCAGTCAGGGCACTTGCAGTCGGTTATTCAAAGAGACTTAGGGCAAACGGCTGTTTAGTGGAATTGCTGGAAGCTACCACATACTTACTACTTTTGATTTAATGATGATTTTGTGAAAATCCAACCCAGGGCTAGGTCCACCAAAGAACTTCTGTGTTCTAATGCACTTAATGGACTTTATCCAGAAAAGATGTACTATACTGCGCTGAGGACCATGCCTGGGCACCTAAAGACAGAATGCACAAAATGCTACACATACAGAGGAAGAAACTGCTAGCAGGTAGGAATTGTTTGGAGAAAGATAGGACTTAGCTTACTTTGGCTTTCTCTGCAATCAGGATGCAGTTCAGCCTCCTTCCTCCCAGGATCCTCAGCCATGAACTGCTGTTGAGTGATGCAGCTTGGCACTGCGTGGCTGACAATCTTCTGTAGCTTCACAATGTACAAACAGCTCCCCAAAACTCTTTAACCAGTTTTAGGCTCTTGTTCAGCTCCTGACAGAGTTTTCTTTTCAGCAGCTTTTCAAAGTGCTAATTTGCAGCCCACTGCTCCTTTTCTCTTATTGTCTTTATTCCCTCAAAAATAAATCTCTCCTTCCCTGACCCTGCTGAACTGTCTTGTAGTGGTTACAGAGACATCAGCCTCCCAATTCAGTGGGATTAACACTGATAGTTAATTAGTATTTAATTTCTTTGCTGATTAGAATTAGTCTCTCCAACTGCTGGCTGATTAGAATTAGTCTCTCCAACTGCTGTCTCAATGATCAGCGTCGTTCTTTTTCCGGCACTGGTATTTTTCAGCTCTACAGACTCTTACCTTTACTAGCCTGATGAAAGGTCCACATAAATCAGCTAGCGTAACCATTTATACAACATAATCCATGGAAATATACATAATGAGAAGGGAAAACTTCAGTCTTGTTCATGGTCATGTGCTGAAGTACTGTAACTCGTTTTAGATATTTTGTTTAAGAAAAGTTGTCTAAATCTTGAGCTATGTAAGAAAAGTGATGGTAGGCTTGCAAAATAGGACCCATCGTGTGATCTTAGGTTGAGAGAATAAATCACATTAATTGCAGGAATTTTAAAGTGACCTCTTATTGTCCACAATAAAAAGGAAATGAAAAAGAGATTATATTTGATTATCCTTGTTAGTTAACAATACAGAAAGAAAGAAAAAAGTGGCCCTAAGCATGGTGAGGGGAAAATTAGTATTGTATAGTAGGGAAAAGTTTATAAACAAAAGGACGCATAGTCAAGGAAACCAGCTGCCAAATGAAGCTTTGGAATCAGCAGCACTGAAGATATTGAGAGCTCAGCTAGGTGTCCATCTATCAAAAAAGTATGCAGAAGTCAGTCCAGCCACAATGTAGGAGTAATCCAACAGAGTTCCCTGCCAAGCTTCTTCCCCAGATAGTGTATGATTTAGTTGGTATGGAAAAGGAAAGCACTTTGGTTTGCTAGATTTTTCACTGATATAATCGTAATAGCACAAATTCTTCTGTCTTTTAAAAAAATTTATTGCTAATAACTTTTTAAATAATTGTTTATTGTAACTGGAGGGTGTAGGCTTTACTGTAGTTTCAGACACATTGATCCTAGCTTAGAACGTTGTTACATTTTCTTGAAATTAAAAAAAATAAAATCTATGTAGAAGAAAAAAATAGCTCTTGGAATGAAAAATTGTTTCACGGTATCTTTTCATAGCAATTTTCTGGACGTTGTCTGATCACTCATACTGAGCCTGAGGAAAGACTGTCAGGAAGATAGTTATTTTTTGCTTGCTTAATTAGAGGTATGAAGGATGTTAAGGTTGGAGGGTTAGGGTGGTTATAGTGGTATGGTTAGCTTTTTACCTCTACATTACAACTTTGAATATATGCCAAGAGGGATGTTTCCCATTCATTACTTCTGACTTTCTGTTCAGTTGGGTGGTAATGACCTAGTTCTAGTGGATAGGTAGGTAACACTTGTACAGTACAATGTTCAAGACTGAACTGAGCTGGCAGGCTAAGACTACTGCTCTTCAGGCCCTGGGGTTCAGCTTTTTAATGGTACTAGGCCTTTAACATTCAAGTAGTTGCCTATTGCAATTTAGAGAAGTTTGAAAGCACTCACGTTGAGCTGAAGTAAGTGGAGTTAAGGCACCTAAGCTTTTTACAGAAAGCTAAGTACACATTTATCTGGAATACTGAACACCTTTAAGATTACAGCCTAGCACCCTCAACAAATTTTCAATGAAACTCTGATTCACCACTTTTCAATGCAGCCTCAATAAGCCTCTGAATTCCCCATTGTTTATATGAGCACATACTGTAAAAGAGAAGATGGATGACAGTTCGTTAGCTTTCAAGTACTCTGCTGCAAGCGTAATCTCCTTTCACAGCAACGTCTTCCAAAGCATCAGTCATACCAGCTAGCAGGCTAGCACAGAGATGAAACAGATAATACAGTTTTAAAGAGGCTGTTTCAGAAATAGAATTAGCCTTAAATAACAAAAGAATCTTCAGACTGAGTGAGGACTGATTTTCTGCAGAAACATAACACATAGAATTTAATATTTGCAAGCACAGTACCATCCACACCTTGCATTCCCTAATTTATACTGTAAAAATTAGTGCTAGTTTTAAGAAATGCTGTAGAGTAGATGAAGGCTAATTCTTTGCAAAAATAAGTCTGCCACGTTGTCACTCTGCATTATGAAAATGTGTCACATGATGGAAGGGAAGTATGAATATCTGCTATCTGATGTACACAACTGAAAAGGGAAAACACAGAGAGCAATCATCAAGCCACATTAGCCAAAGTGAACAGATAAGAAAGGGTATAACACTGGAATTGTAAGCAGTCAAGCAGAGACTAGACCTCTATGTGGAACTGTGCATGCTTTTTAGATGCGAAAACTAAAATTTTGGTAGTAGAAAATAAAAAAAAATAATCTAGCACTGTTTGTCATAGATAATGTTCAAAATGCTGTATGGATGGCGATATAATAATTATGTGTATGAAAAACCACTATTTTGTGTGTCACTGGAAACCGGTCTGCAAATGGTACAACTTGTAAGCAAGGAAATTAACTGCCACTGGACTCCGACTGGGCTCATGTACTTATGTGCCTCCTGTGCCCTCATACCCAGCTTCTTGCCACAGCTCCAATGGTGTCACTGAGTGTGTGCCACAGCTCTCGCTGCTGCCTCACCAGCCTGGCCTGGCATCCAGCACACTCTTCTCAACCACCACAGGAAACAGGTCACGCATGTGCTGCTCATTGCCTCTATCTTCCCTTCTGAACGTTTCTGTGAAACCGCATGTGCTCAAGTGTGTAAGTATGGACATCAGATAAAATGCAAGAAAGCCTCACCATCGGAAGATCTTGCTTTTGAATGTGGCAGTGTCTATTTCCCTTGTTCCTTCCCCCTCCACCACCGAGAGACAAACCACAGTGACGGGAATAGTGCACCATTTCCTATTGAAGAGACTCATTATTGTTGTCAGTAGCTCACATTTACCCAGATTTTTCTCTTTCAGTGTTGACGCATTTTCAGCTGCAGAAAATACAAGACTTACCTGTACATTTTAAGTCACTTAAATAGGACATTTTGGTAGAGAAAACAGTCAAATTTGGTTACCGCAGAAGAGGAGCTTTTATAGTTGGCTGTTCAGGCAGTGCTGCTGACTGCTGAGCTAGCTCTTAGTAAGAATGTGCAAGTTGTGCTATTTTTACTTGCTACTTGTCTAGCACTGGACTTGTTTGGAATAATTTATTCTTGTATATACAGGTAAGTATCTGGCAACAAGAATTTAGAGGAATTTTCTGAAGCTAATAGAATTCTAACAAGACTTCCGTTGAGGAGGGACAGAGAAAACCTTGCCGAAAGAAGCTTTGAATGAGCTTTATTAAAAAGGTCCAAATAATTTGACATTCCCCTCAAAATACTCACGTTTTTGCCTGTGGCAAGTACACTTTATTACCCTTGTCATGCCACTTCATAACTTCTTGTTAACTTTTTATATTTAACCCCTTCGTCTAGTTCAGTGGATTTTATTCCCTGATTTTCAGCCACTACACTCTCCCAGTTTCACTCTTTCCAGCTTGCACACAGACACCATCTGGCTTTACCCCCGGGGTTTCCTAGACAAGGGCAATCTAGTTAGCCTTGTGAAATCCAAACCCCAGGCAAAACAAAAACTGTACAAAACCCCCACAAGGCAGGCTTTCACACTTCTGTGTGAGGGGCATCAACGTTACCCACAGCAACTGTCAGAACAGAAATCACGTCTTGAGCAGTAAATTATCTTCTCAACCACTCTACTCTTTTCCCAAACTTTTCCTTTCAATTTACTGGAGTTACTACAAGTCTGTTCTGGTCAAGAGAAAGTTAGACCTCTGTGTGTGTGTGTAATTACAGAGCTTCAGAGTAGAACATCATGTATGAAACCGTCTATAAAAATGCTTGGAATAAAGTAGATTTGAAACAGATTTACTAAAGAAATTAGGAAGTCATTCCAGTGTTCTTTTCTGTTCTAAATAATATAGTGCAAATAAATCTCTGAGGCAAGTTTCTGGACAAAGACATTCCTTTGAAAAGAGACGACAAGATTCCTGGTCGTCTTAATGGATAAACAGAAAGAATTGGTCTGGGTCTGGGACTCTCAAAATGCTGATCCTTTTGAACAATGTGGACAAGTACAGAATATTGTCCAATGTACTCATCTTTGAACAGAAATAAACCAAATTTCTGTGTACTCTGTCTCATAGGAGCTGAAAAAACCAAAAAAGACCCTCCCTTTCTTTTTTATGTTTGCTAGTTTCCAAAGTTTCTAAAAGAATTTATTTGGGCAAGGCATTTTGAGCTGTATATCTGATTTTCCCTGAGAAATTATGATCTAGTTGCACAGTTCAGTGGTTTGGAGCCAGATATTCTTTTATTTCAGGCTTTGGGAATCAGTACAGAACTGCGTATCTATGTAGGTGTAATTCCCTAGTTCTGGCCACAGCGTGAGGGCTGCGGTGAGTTCCCCACAACATCACAACCATCCCAACTTCTAAACTATAAAGACTTTGTTTTTATTTTTCATTGTTTATTGGATTTTGTTGTCTCTCCTGACTTAACAGTTACTCCTGTGTGTCTTTACTGGAAGAATGTGCATCATGGTCCTGCTCTGACAGCACAGACTCAGTGAAATGAAGATGACAAGGACGTTTTTGATTGTTGTACACCATAGAAAGGTAAGAATGCAATCAGCTGCTTTCTCTGCTTGGCAGTCACAAGGTTGCAAAGGAGGGTTTACGTAGCGATGGTTGACAATCAGTCATACAGATAACAACTTTCAACCTTGTTAAATGCCCTATGAAAAGCAGTATATATTGTTGTCCGCTCTCAATATGACTGAGGTTTTATGACATTTAAATTATAAAAGATGGTCATGTAAGAAGCAGGTGACATATCAGATGTGCTAACTTTGCTTTACAATTCCTCAGTGAAAACCACAATTTCACTTTGGTTTAATGAGCATCCCCTTATGACATTGGTAGGTTTAGATTTTGACATGATCAGAAGAGTTGAAGTAGACTGGCAAACATTAGCAGGGAGCAGTGTCTGATACTGATTAGATAGAATTTTGCAGTCTAGAACTCGGGTTTTGTTGCTCTTTGAGCTTTCTTCTAAAATGGTGGCCTTTTAAGTCAACATTGTGCAGAGAAAAATCTTGCTGGTTGAAATTCTTGTGTTAGTTAGCAAACTCAGTTACTTAGCAACAGTCTTAGAAGGGCGACTTTTAAAGTGTGTGAGATGTAAATCAGCAATCTCTGTTTTTTTATTACAGTGGATGCACAGGTTCCCTTTGAGTCCTAATGAAGGAGTTTGGAGTTGGAGACCACAACAGCTTTGAATTAATTTTGATGTTCATTTTGCAGATTTCCAAGGTATCTAAGATGTGGCTAACAACAATAACAGGTGTTGCCTGTTTCTCTCAGCATGTGGCATGAAAGTAGTGTGGTCACACAGCTATGCATTATTTACATGGTGTCAACATGTCAGCAAGTGGGATGGCAGAGTGCCAGATTAAATCACTTCTGATTTTAAATACAACACACTGAATAATAACGCTGTGTCACACTTGAGGACACTGGAATCTGGCAGATCAGCAGTAGCTCGATGTGCCAAGCTCATTTGAATGGTTTCCCCCTGCCCTGAATGATGGAGTCAAAATCAAGAGTCAAGGAAATAGTGTACAGCTGGGTGTTGGTTTTTTTTTTTTCACCCTTGAAGCAGAAGATTGTATCCAGTAAAGAGAAACTCTTCGATTGCTTAATATAATGATGCATGGGTCTCTGCACTCATACAGGAATGTCTGCTCCTAGAATGGGCCACCACCCTATGGTACATCTGTTTACCATTTATCTTTGTTGTCTCTGTAAGTGGTAAATGTTTGGTATGATTACTTTCTTTCAGTAGTTTTTTTGCAGAAGCTAGCACAACAAGTGGACAATCTTAAATGGTTAGTATATTTGTAAGAGGCATTTGCATGATTTAGAATGGGTGCTTTAAGTGTTTGAGGTCTACCAAGAAAATCTAGGAGTGCTGTTCTCAGCCATTGCTTCTTCCACACCAGTTCTGATTTCTGTATCACCCCTAGAGCTGGTTCATCTTGCCAGCTGGCAGAAAACTAACTCAGCAAAGTGAAAACATGATAGTTTTCTCTTATTTTAGTAATCCAGTTGGGTTCACTGAGGAGCCATACGAAAATCAGAGGAAGTGGAAGGGAAAGAATGAGCCTGCATGCCAGGGAAGGAAGGATGCAGGGAGAAGTGGAGAAAGCGGGACTGTTAGATGAGCAGTTCCAGCACACAGAAACTGTTTACAGTTTACAGTTGAAGGAAAAAAGTGTGTAATAGAAGTACTGTAAATAGAAGCCTCTGTCATGGGCTGTACCTTCAAATACTTTACTCAGCAAAGTGAAAGTTACTGTCCTCATTTTATAGGTGGAGTAAATAAGGGTGTGATGCCACTTGTTTGCGGTGGCACAGTAGAGGTGGGGATAAAGCGGAAATGGGCTTAACGCCTAATCAAGGACATCGCATGCTGGCCCTCTGTGATGAGTATGGCTAGGACAGTGAAGTCAGACAGCTGCCGAAGAGTGAGATTGGTCTTCATAGGGAAGACGAGACCCCAGCAATGCACTCTCCTAGCTAGGGCTCAGTGGTCTTTTGGCAGTGTTGTGTTGTTTCCTGTAATCAGCTCTGCCAGGGAATATTCTTTGCAGATCCTATCCTCAAAAGCTTTCGTTTACAACCTTTGCATAGAGCTGAACTCTGTCCTGGACAGTTGCTGAACTTTTAGAGGAAATGGCCTCAATTTGCACCAGAGGAGGTTTAGATTGAATAATAGAAAAAAATTCTTCACTAAAAGGGTTTTCAAGCATTGGAACAGGCTGCCTAGGGAAGTGGTCGAGTCACCATCCCTGGAGGAATTTGAAAGATGTACAAATCTGGCACTTGGGGACATGGTTTAGTGGTGGACTGGGCAGTGTTAGGTTTACAGTTGGACTCAATGTTCTTAAAGGTCTTTTCCAACCTAAATGATTCTGTGATTCTATTAATTCAGCCATAGTTCAAAACCTCACCCTAAAATGGTTAATGCACAGGGAAGGAGCTGTTGGAAGGTTGAAAGAAGCATCCAAAATAGTGGGATTCATTTTACCTTATCATCATAAAACCTTTTTTATGAAACTAGAATTATGTGTGCTCATAAAAACCTTTTGCTTTTTTTATTTTAAAGGATAATGCAACCATTGGAGTCTATGCACATTTCTTTCAAGTTAAATGCTTAGTTCAACATTCCACTTCCGTTTCCTCGTAGAAAATGCTTTATATGAAAGCAACTTTAACCTTTCAAAAGGGTTCATTTACTGTTATGTTTGGTATCAGCTTTCCAAAAAATGCAGTCTGCATTTGGCATATTATAGGTTCTGGCTTTAATATTGATTTAGAAAAAACAGGAGTTATATGCCATAAGTCAGAAATAAAATATTGCGCCAGAATTCTCTCTATGCATGAATTCACCCCATGAGTGAGCGGTTTAAAGTAAGTCTGATCACTTAAAGCCAAGACTTGGTCTCAATCTGCCCATGAACCAGCTGGTAACAAATAACACATTCAACTCTTGGTCACAGGAAACTGTTTGGTTGCCTTTTTATAGACAGCCACAGCCCTACAGCTCCTGAAGCACAAGGGAATACCATACGGACCTGGAAAGTGTTGAACACCTAACATATGCACCTAAAGAAGGGTAATAAAGATGAAAGGCCTGAACTGAGCTTTAATTCCTATTTTTCTGCTTTTGATTTATCAGCTGCTTCTGCATTGCTGCAATTTTATTTGGCCTAAAAATAGGAAGAAGATGCTTGAGTTGCTTAGTTTGATCAAATCAGTCAAACTTAGACTTCCCTCTCTGTCAGTGTGACGGATGATAAATGTAAAACTTTGCAGGACTTTCTCATTGTCTTTTCAGCATTATTGTTCGTTCTTTTCTGAAGTGCTGACTGCTATAAGAATCCACTGCAGTGGGCAATTCCCGGCCACATGTCTCTGTTACGGAGGTGCTGCAGTCATGGTGAGATGGGCACTGAACTGGTAGAGCTGTATCAAGGTGACTCTGAACTAGAGATAGGGCTGACTTGGTTGGGTGCAGAGCCATAGAAACATGGCTGAGTTACTTTTGGGACCTTCACAATTTCTCTGCATAGTGCTGCAGTATGCTGTGGGACTATCTCAGCTTTCAGGTTTGCTCAGGAGAATCTGCATTGTGGTCCATTGCCATTTATGGATGTATTCTGGGAATTATCCTCCACAGGACTTCTGCCATTAATAAGCACCTCTTGCAGAAAAAAGGGCCTTCAGACAGGCCTGGCCATGAGTGAGACAATAAAGGCTAATCCTCTGTGTTGCTGAGCCTCAGCTTCTAATAAAGGACTCAGAACTTGTAAGGGTAAAGCTTCAAAGTAAGTAGAGATTTACAGAGGGAGGACAGATAAGAGTGTTGTAGCCCACCCATTAAGACCACCTGGTCTTAATATATGGTAGCAGTCAGCCTTTGTGTGACACACCCTTTCCATATCCTAGCCCTGTTCCAGGGAGTGAGATTTCCAAGAATTCTGCTGGCAATGTACTTGTCAAAGTTGGGTGCACTACAGAGGCTACGTCAGTCATACGTAATAGTTTTATCACCCCTTGAACTGCGGCAGCTATATCTGACAGTGATGGTGAAGCAGAACCTTAGCAAAATAACTTTTATGACACTTAATATCACTAATCTTTTCTGATGATGAATGCATGTCCAGTGCTTTGAAGATGGAAAGGTCTGCAAAAATGTAAACTATTATTTTATCTGGAAATGTGTTTTGTGGCATCCCGAAGAGTATTCACGTTTCTTACTCCTTTTTTGTGCGTATGCAGGAGTCCTCGTGAATTTTCAGCAAGGAGTCCATATGGGAATAATTTCATTGTGAGAAGGCAGCTTCCATTCTATCATGAAAAAAGGCTGCATGGAAATCACAGAAAGCTACAGAAGAAAGTATCAGTCATTGTTTGAAAGCATTGTGGCCTATGGAGATGGAAACCAGAACATGGATTTTCCTCCAAATTTTATAAGCTTCTAGAAACCCAAATGATGAGAAACAAATGCGAAAAGTTCACAAAAGTAGTGGCTGCCTAAAAAAAAATAAAATTCTTAAAGCCCTCTTGTTTTACGATGAAAAGTCCTGGTGAGAAGATATTATCTCAAATACAATTGTTTAAACAGGTAGAGCTGTTCCTGGTATTTTTTGGTTGCCACCTAGATTAACGTTCCACTCCTCAGTTGCTAACAATGAAGTTATCAACCACTGGAACAAATTATGAAGAGGAACAGTGAGCTTACCAGTTCCTGAAGTCTGCAGACCGAGGGTGGATGGTACGCTTTAGCAAACAATGCAGAGACAGCTGGGTGAAATTATATGGTTGTACTAAAGAGAAGGGAACAGGAGATATTCTATGCGGTCCTTTCTAGCCTTAAGAGCAATAGGTCTATTATTTCACAAATACCATTACAAAGAACTCCTTAGAAGTAGTGACGATCATAGCACCAATCTGAATCCACCTCCTGATTTGGGGTAGATTATTCCAAAATATTTAAAAAAATTGGACTATAGTACTGTTTTTATATGTTTCTGTCACTACAAGTCATATTACTAGCATAACTTCACAATATTGGAAATCTGTTTTTGAGGACTAGAGAGACCCTTCCTCTCCCCCAAAGAGCTCAGTGTACTTCAGTTCATGAAAGAGCGTATAAACAAGTAAACATATGTGCTGCTTCATTTCACCCTGATGTATTTCAGTCATTGAAATCTGAAATAAGTAAGCTAGATTCACTCAGTGAAATAAAAGACAATCCATAAAGGAAATTCTAAGATACTTCTCTTTATTGTAGACCATTCCTAAGCCAAACTTTAATTTTCCCCTCCCTGTAGGGTCATCTGGCACACTGCTTAAAAGAAGATTCCTCCTCCCCAACAGTCCTCCAGTTAACAACAGCTAAACCATTTTTTGTCCCCCCAATTTCCAGTGTTTTGGGGCTTTGGGCACTGCAGAAACTTAAATCTAGTGGGACAGCTGGAACTCTGGGAAAGCTGTACCTGCCTGAACAGCTGGATGTGAAAACAAATAGTTCTTCAATGTTGAGACGTATTTTTCTTGCCATAAAGAAAGAAATAATTAAGTGACTACATGCTTGGAAGAAAGGCCTTGCCATTTCATGAAGGCTCTCAAACATCATCTTTACAACTCTATTGAACTGTGTCTCTGATAAAAATCCTGTAACCTACACTACTAAGGGCTTTAAATATATGTATAGCATGTACTGTTACCAGCAATGACTACAGTGGTCACAAAAGGTATTCCTTCAGTATGGTTAAACCGTCTCTAATTGTAAGACAGAATTACCACTGAGATAGTATGTCTTCCACCCACAGCGGCGGATTTGGGAGCATAGCTAGGACAACATAGCTGGGGTGTCCAAACTAACACTAGAAGATCTGAAAAAGCATCATGGTATAGCTTTTCAGCTATTTCAGGGAAACCTGATGACTGTGGCCAGAATGGAAATAGAATCATAGAATTATAGGTTGGAAAACACCTCTGAGATCATTGAGTCCAACCATCCACCCAACATCACCATGCCTACTAAACCATATCCGGAAGTGCCATATCTACATGTTTTTTAAACACCTCCAGGGATGGTGACTCCACCACTTCCCTGTGCAGCATATTCCAACATCTGACCACTCTCTCAGTAAAGAAATCTTTCCTAATATCCAGTCCAAACCTTCCCTGGCACCACTTCAGGCCATGTTCTCTCGTCCTATCACTAGTTAGTCAGTAGAAGAGACCAACACCTGCCTCACTACAACCTCCTTTCAGGTAGTTATAGAGAGTGATAAGGTCTCCCCTCAGCCTCCTCTTCTTCAGACTGAACAGACCCAGCTCCCTCAGCCGCTCCTCACAACGCTTGTGTTCTGGCCCCTTCACCAGCCTTGTTGCCCTTCTCTGGACACACTCCAGCAACTCAGTGTCCTTCTTGTAGTGAGGGGCCCAAAACTGAACACAGTACTC
>Ga0065711_1026564_pt1 | contig 65658 bp, 23 predicted proteins | sample Hoacrofraction12_FD_59098 | JGI IMG/M metagenome (GOLD analysis project Ga0065711, IMG submission 59098) | Hoatzin crop microbial communities from Cojedes, Venezuela - Epithelial fraction 12 v2 (version 2) | ecosystem: Host-associated > Birds > Digestive system > Esophagus > Crop | place... | reverse complement strand
GAAGGGCAAGTGCAGGATCCTGCACCTGGGGAGGAACAACCCCATGCACCAGTACAAGCTTGGGGTGGAGCTGCTGCAGAGCAGCTCTGTGGAGAGGGACCTGGGTGTCCTGCTGGACGACAAGTTGACCATGAGCCAGCAGTGTGCCCTGGTTGCCAAGAAGGCCAATGGTATCCTGGGGTGCATCAAGAGGAGTGTGGCCAGCAAGTCGAGGCAGGTTCTCCTCCCCCTCTACTCAGCCCTAGTGAGGCCCCATGTGGAGTACTCTGCCCAGTTCTGGGCTCCCCAGTTCAAGAAAAATGAGGAGCTACTGGAGAGAGTCCAGCGGAGGACTACGAGGATGATGAGGGGACTGGGGTATCTCTCCTATGAGGAAAAGCTGAGGGAGCTGGGCTTGTTTAGCTTGGAGAAGAGAAGGCTGAGAGGGGACCTAATAAATGCTTATAAATATCTCAAGGGTGGGTGTCAGGAGGATGGGGCCAGATTCTTTTCAGTGGTGCCCAGCAACAGGACAAGGGGTAACAGGCACAAACTGAAGAATAGGAAGTTCCACCTGAACTTGAGGAAGAACTTCTTCACTCTGAGGGTGATGGAGCACTGGAACAGACTGCCCAGGGATGTCGTGGAGTCTCCCTCTCTAGAGATATTCAAGACCTGCCTGGACAAGGCTCTGTGCAGCCTGCTCTGGGTGACCCTGCTTTGGCAGAGGCGTTGGACTAGATGACCCACAGATGTCCCTTCCAACCCCTACCATTCTGTGATTCTGTGAAGTGGTTGAGTCACCATCCCTGGAGGTATTTAAAATACATATAGATGTGGCACTTTAGGACATGGTTCAGTGATGAACTTGGCAGTGTTAGGCTTACAGTTGGACTCGATGATCTTAAATGTGCTTTCCAACCTAAATGATTCTACGATTAGGGCTGCAGTTTCAGGGAGTTACAGCAGCCTTCTGGAGGCGAAGAAAGCAGATTCCACCTGTAGCCCTGCCATAGCGCAGGTATGAGAAGTATACACAACCATTTCCTCCCTGTGTCCCACAGGCCAGGACCAAGAGATGAAACCTGACCTGCAACCAGCCACACATGCAAGGAAGACACAAGGGAGTCCTCTGCAGTGGGAGCAACCTGCAGGAAGTTAGTGCCTCGCAACAGAGGTTTTGCTTCTGTGACTTGACCAGATACATATCTATATCTATTTCAAGCTAACCAGGATAAAAAGCACTGATTATGCAGCTGGATATGCAGGAGCTCGTGCTTTCTTACCTTAAAAATCTATTAATTCCTATCTTAACATATTGTGATGCATCTGCCGGTTTAGTAACTTCCTATATCCATCCACCACAACCTGAAATATTTAACACTTTCCCATGCCATTTCACACAGAGGACAACAGAGCATAGTCATGTTAAACTGCCATGAGTAGTTGACTAACTAAATATAGTTATGCTTACTAGGAGTACCATGATAAGTTTAGACAGCCTTTCAGAACTCCTGAGGTAACTCCTAAGAACTGCTAACCCTTTTGAATTTCTAGCGATCAAATTTTTTTCAGTCCCCTGACATGAATCTTCAAGACACACAAGATACAAGGATGTCCCAAGAGTTGGTTTGAACAGAACCATAAAAATAACTTGCATCTGGAAGCAGGTGCCATGCAACAGCAATGAGAACTTTTGCATTTAACAGGGTTTGTATTTTGCTATGAACCAGTGACGTAATAGTCCATCTTCATCTTCATGCCAATTTTACACTGACTTAACTCTATTAACATACCCCTTACCTTCAAATGGCTTACTTTGGATTCACATTAAAGTAGATGAGACAGAAACCAGTCCTTCCTGGGACCAGTTCTTAATACCTTGTTTCTGCTGTCACTAACAGCTTAGAATAAATATTTTATTACTTTATTTAACCTGACACTTCATTTTATCTACTAAAATTGGAATATTAGCACACAGATTTGTGAAAACGTTTTAGAAGACCTATAATAAATTTAATCTGTGCTAAATGTACATGCAGGGGAATAGTAGTGTCAATGTTAATCCATTCATACAGTTTTAGTTATGCAATTCTACAAAAATTTCATGTATGCTAATTTTCCAGCGTATTCCCTGTTCCAGCTAATTTTCCTTTTAAAAGGTCACAGAATTTCATCTCCCATTTCTCTTAACTTAACATCATTGCACCACCAATGAAGACAATGCAATTTTGCAATTTTATATGCTTGGCCAAAATACTCTAACTAATCTGCCTTCAGGAAGGAAAGTTCTACCTGCCATCCATATTGAGACTCCCTGAAAAGATGCTGATTATTTAAGTGATTAATGTGAATACTCACTCCTCTAGGTAGCTAAACTGGATCTGATTGACTAAGTGAAGACATTTGTATCTGAACTGATTTGGCCTAAATCTAACTACAACATAATTGACAACAGAGTGGAAGATAGCTGCAACTAAAGAAACCGGTATAGGGCAAAATTAAGATAGCGTTAGAATTTCAAATAACTTGTCTTCACATTATGTGGAGATAAAATTTGAACCTTAAGGGTTCGATTATGGATCCTGAGACTGCATCATACTAGGCAGGAGCATGAGTAATCCTACCTGATCAGAGGCACAGAGAGAGCATGACAACCCTGAAGAAAGGATATGCTTCGCTATACTTTCTATCCACTGCTGATCACAGCCTTCCTGGAATAGAGCCTGGCAGGCCCGTAGCTCCATCCTCATGCTTGCCTCTCTCCCTGAGTCCTTGTAGTGCAGCATGTTTATACTCCCCGTGCTGAAAGGCTAGCTGCCTTCGTGTGTCAGAGAGACAATAAAGGATTTTCCTATGTAAATATAATTTAGCCCAAAGAATATGGTACTGATGCTAATCTTTATGTTTGTGGTGGTTAGAGATAGTTAGCTGACATAAGGAAAATATGTGGCAAGGGTAATGAGGCTGATTAACTCAGTGGAAAATGAGTCTATATGAGATAAACATGGTTTTATCCATATTGCAGTTTGCTCATTTAGTATCAAGATTGTAAAATGAGCTGTTCAGCATGTTGTAGGAACCAACACCCTAGAAATACTCTCCATGATTTTATAATGGCATAGCTAGATATATAACACAAAAATCAGTTCAGTATGGATAACTTATTCGTATAATGTAATTAATTTAATTAAGATAAAGACCTACACTTTGACTTTCATCAGTTGTACAGCAAATAAAGGAAACTGGGAAGAAAAGAAGAAAGGAGAAAATTAAATTAAATGTATATCTGCTTATTTAGATTTTAAGAGGCATACTTTTTTACAGGTATGCTTTCCTTTTGCAATTGCAAACTTTACATTTGGTAACAGATTTGTAGGTGGCAAAGTCTAGGTCTGTGAGCTATACTGGTTTTTACCTACCAAATTGTTGAAGATGACCACAAAGACAGAACTGCACAAACAATTAAAATGGAATTTAAACCAATTAAAATGGAATTTAAACCAATTAAAATGGAATTGAAACCAGTTAAAGTGGAATTGAAACTTTGAACCTTCAAGGTTTGGCATTTTGGTTGGTTGGCTTGTTTGTTTCCCCTCTTGCCCTCCTGAACATATGAAAGGCCAGCATTCAACTAACTGATTTCAATGAACAGATCAGGTTTCCAAAATACACAAAAAACCTTCACGAATGCAAAAATCTTTAGATCTATTTTTGAAACAGATGAACCAAAATACAGAAGATATTTCCCTTAATCTAATGAACATTAATTTTGGTTTTCTTCAAGTGTCTTGATTTCATAGAAATGGAAAGTTAAGAAACTTGCTATCTTCTTTCCTTCCCTCTCTTTGCTTCATATGGGCACAACCTTTTCTGGCAGTAATGGGAATGCCAACATCATGTGTTTCTAATAAAAGAAAGAACCTTTTTCAGATTGTACACCAGCTGATGAGAAATTCTACAAAGTTTCATCTGAGAATGAATGTGCTTTCTTGAACACATTCTGTAGCATTTTTGCATAAGAGTTCTTTTAACATGACAAAACAGCAGTTTCAAAGAGTCATTTGGAAGATCTTTACGAACTCTGTCAAGGCTTCTCCAATTACATATTGAAGTGGACTAGAACACCTCTTGTGGTGAGGACACTCCTCACTTGAGGTGAGGACAGCATCGCTTTGGAAAAACTCATGTCAGTAAAGCTCAGTGATTTAGTATGAAGACTGAAACACTGGTCACTGCAAGAAGCAGAATTATTATGCCTCCCCCTCCCCCCCACCTTTGCCAAAATGTGTCCCTACGGATAGCTTAAAAGCACAAGCTCCATACAAGTTAACTGGCAGATGGTTTATTCAGGAGTGCAGAAGCAAACATGTCAGGTGTCAGAAATCAACTGCAAATTGATACACATGTACAGCCAATATACTAATTTCTCACTTCCTTATGACCTGTATTTCCATTTGTTGTGTTGTAAACCTGGTGTTTAATTTTCTGTTTCATTTTGTTTGGAGTGTGTTAAGCACTGATATTTTCAGGCAGAGGGTGAATGGATTTCCTTCCAACGCAACCAACAATTTTATCTTGCTTTTTCTCTCTCTGTTAATCCTTCCTTTCACCTTTCTTTCCTCAGCCTTGAATATTCTATTAATACAAAATTTCAAAGATGCCAATGGTGTTACCATCACCATTTCTTTCTTTTTCCTCTTATAATTTAGAAAATAGCTGTGTTAAAAAAAAGTAAAGCCCATCAGTGCATGAGAAAAATGCACCAGCTGGAAACAGCCATGCTCTGAAATAGCTCTTAAGAGTCTTGATTGCCAGCTACATATTCCAAACAAATGCAGGGACCCCTAACTTCAAAATCACCATGAACTGTATCAGCTAGCTACAGAGACACTCTGCCTCAAAGACTGGAGGTGGGAAGGAAGAGCAAGCTTTAAAAAAAGGTAACAACACAAACAGCAGCAAGGCAATACAAAATTTTCACTTCAAGGATCCTAGTAGACTATGTTTCAAAATATTTCAACTAAAAACCTGTGACGTGTGTAAGCTATCAGATCATGTGTTCCAACTGCAAACACAGCACTCAAATCAGATTTATTTAAGCATCAGAATTTTCGAGTGAAAGAAATATCTGGCTATTGTGAGAAGATTGTCCTCACTATAATTGTTTACTATTGAATTATTATATGGTGACAACTTAACAAAAGAATCCTGGATTACATATGAAGATTTTTTTTCCCCTCGCTCTCAGCAATTATGGGAGTTTCTGGCAGAGAAGCTGGATCAATGACCAGACAGCAGATAGGCAAAAATATCTCCCTACCCCTGACTCAACATCCTGCCTCCCTAAAAAAATTTGCACAGTGGTATCTCAGATGTATAGAAACACAGTCACTGTATTTGGAGGCTTTTCATCTAGAATTTTTCTCCTGTTCCTTAGTGTGCAGGTTAGTTATTATTGCTAATTTCTTTTCCAATGTTAAACTGAAGAATTGGAAGAGTATTTGTCAATACAATGTATCAGGATCCAGGTAAATGGTAGCAAAAATGAAATTTATATGGGAAAGACACCCATTTTTGCCCATTAGTGGGCTAATTGCATGGTCAAAGCAGTGAATTGTACAGGGCTACTTTCAATAGAGTATTAATATATTTTCATAGAAGTCCATTCACAGCTGAAATAAAATGCAGCACAGAAGGAAGGTGACAAATGCTCTTTACATATGAAATATTTCTCATTCATCAGTGTAGATTTTTACCTATTTTTTCTTTTAAAACATTTTGGTAACCTTTCAAATAGAACAATTACAGGACAGAACACAGTTTGCATCTAGAGGATGGGTGATGTGGGTCATGATCTTCAGCAAGGCCTCATAATAATGATAGTTTGCAAGTATGTATAATTACAGACGTAAATTTGCACCAGCAATGATACATATGCATGATTTATGGAATTTATGTGTCATACACTTTATATGTAAATGACATTAATTTTGTTCAAAATAGTTACAGATGCAAAGTGATGAAAATAACAAGCACAAAATGAAACATCTATTGATAGCTAAGCTTGCATTTGTGAAGTAGTGGTACTTGCTGGCAGGAATACCTCATCTGAAAAAACTTGCTCTGTATAAAATGGAAATTAGATAACTTGGAAAAATACTTGGTGTTAAGTAAACTTGATCAACTAAAGTGACTAAATATTTATATTCAAATATTCAACATAGTGCACATCTGAGATCAGCTTCAAAGACAAAGCATTTCAGAATGACCTTGATTTGCAGATCTCACAGTTCCCTTCGATAGAAAGAGAGCAAAGATAGACAGAGAACCTAGTTTGTCCGCTGGCTGGGATTGTCGAAGGCAGGTGACCAAGTTTCATTGATACTCCTTAGCAGTGGAGTGTCCAGCTGCTCTTTGTGCCTCAAAATATGAGCAGAAAGAATAGAAAGTTACTTATATCAAGAGCATGGATATTTATTTTAGTAAGTATGTGTCTGAAGATAATCCTTAAAGATAATAATAGGTGTCTGAAGATGAAAAGAATTTATAAATTCATAAATACAGGCTAGCAAATTAGTCTAACTTTTGCAGACTAATTTACATGTTCACAGGATAAGTAACACCATAAAAAAAGCATATATGAAAAACTGTGGTAGAACCAGTCATCTGATACTTTTGTTTCCTTTCTTTTCAGTGTTTTAGTTTTGATTTTTTTTTTTTAATGAAGAGCCATTTCTTCCTATCACCAGGTCTGTAATCTATTATTTGTTGTGGCTGCAGTGTAACCCCCACGCCGCTTGCCCCATAAAAGATGGCAGAGTGAGAAAAAAAGAAATTAGTAGCACTACTTTGCAGTGTTACACTGGTTATCTGAATAACATGAAAATAAACCATGATTTTTTTCAGTGATCTCAAAAATACATCATTCTGCACTTTTTGAGAGTACAGAGAAATGTTAGCTTGCTGCAAATGCAAAGATCTGGCATTTTCACCCAGCCATGGAAATGTTACATGAACAACCAGAAACATACATTCTGAAAAATCAAGGCATTATAAATAATCTTTATGTTGCAATACATCCATAAATAACATATCATAACATGAGTTACTATGGGAACTATTTGAATTTGAGATAATTGCTGGGTTTTTTCCCACTACATAAAAAAAAAACATATTCACATAGTTGGTTTTTTTTACACTATCAGGTATGCTGATTCCAACCTGACTACTAAAATAGGTTTTGTTCCCTTCTCACAAACAGCACTGAGACAAAGCACTTCTGATTCATCAGGCTTTTCTTAGGTCATATACTCCACAGGGTATAACCAAACAGGCAACATTTAGGAAAAAAAAAAAAAACCAACCTGAATAAGCAGATCTTTTACCTGGAAAGCGCTCAAGTTGAGCAAGTTTTGTTGAATAAAACATTTCTTCAGGAACAGGTCTTGCTTCTATCCACAGTATATTCAGAACAATTCTGTGAGAACATTACATATTTGCAAGTATGAAATGAAATATGGCTCCTAATCTGTCGGTGAAGAGGCAGTAGCAACAGCGTTCCAACATTAGTGTGTAACTGTGCAAATTACAAATAACATCGCATAACCTAGTGCCTTAGCTAAGGAAAAAAGCAAAGAAATTGCTCATTTGTTTTGAGCTTAAGGAAAGAAAAGGCAACAGCAATATGTTAAAATAAATAAATAACTTAAATTTCCTCATTATGCAATTATGTTTTTATATTGGTCCATATCATTGAAATTTATTTTTACAGATCAGCCATAGGAAGGATGGAAATCTGCAACAATGACTTTTAAGAATCATTGCTCTTCAAAAATTGTATTTTCAAGGTAATAGTCATCTATGTTTGAAAATTTCTCTTAGAACAGTAATTCAGTGAGGTTGCTTTAGTTACACAGTGCCACAAAATCTACACATTGCTGAAGCTAGTTGTGGAGGGCAGAAATAATATGGTTATGAGGAAATAATATTATAAGGGAACTAACAAAGAAAAAACTTGATCAAAGTTAACAAACAGTACCTGCTCTGCACTTGAATTCATTTGCATATAGCAGGTACACACACATATATACATGTAGACACATAAAATAAAACGAGCATGAATGGCAAACAACGCATATCACTAAGCAAATATTTTCTCAACTTACTCTTAGGCAATTTTATAAAAAACACTGTGTTCAAACACAGAAAAAATCCCAACATTAAAATTAACTTCTCTCTCTATTCTCTTATGAATACCTTCAGTTTCACCTGCATCCTTTTAAGCTGACTAAAGAAAATTGCAAGTGACTGAACAAAAATGATTATTAGTGTGGTAGGTTTAGAGTTCCCACGTGGTTTTAGTCCTTATTATCTACCCTTTTTTAAAATAAAGCGAATATTTAAACAGGGACTGGTTTTGTACAAAACCTACTGGTGATTTTTGTAGCACGCTTTTTCTAGCTGTGTTTCTCACTCTTCTACAACAGCCCAGGAACACACAGGCCCAGAAGTCACAATTATTTAGTGCATTACAGATATATCTTCAAGGAAAAATTGACCAGGGCTCATATAAGTGAAAACAGTAATTCACAACTTCACAATTCACAGCCTTGACGGTTTAGGGCGTAAGTGGTGTGCCAAACCAACCCCCAGCAGAAGGCAGAAATTTGTCCACACAAGTTTTAACATATTTCTGCACTGGATATTGATCAGTGAAACAGTCTGCATTCTGTCTTGTGCAGAACATACAAGATTTTTTGATATCTTAATTGATCATTGATATGCACAATACAGGACAGTTATTACTAAGATTTTTAGGAGAATTATCAGAGGATGCGATGCCTCACTTGCTGGATAATAAATGTTCCATCATGGTAATAACTGCAGGGAAGGGTATGTTTCTGAAACACATCTCTAGCTGAAGAAATGGATTAGAGAAGATTATCATTTCATCAAAGTGGCAGAACAGTTGAGAGGAAATATGGAAGGAAACTTTTGTATAATTTCTGTAGAGTTGCAATTTGTCAAACCCCACTGGCATCAATCATACTATATCTTTTCTTCTGATGTAATCACATCAAAAAATGTGAAGTTTCTTTTTAATGTGCATGTGTTAGAGTCAAAGTAGAGGAGACATAGTATGGGAAGAAGTGGATGTTTCTTTGAGTTGTACTATCATCTAGATATGAAAGGTGCAAATGATACTACAATATTAATTTCAGTTTATAAGCAAGTAGTGGGTGAGTCTTTGCTAACATTAAAGAGATTTTTTTATTTTAATTGAATTTTTAAGCTAACGATGTACCATGATTTCCAGGAAGGTACCTGATCCTGTACTTAAAGAAGGAACACATCAATTCTTAGACATGAAATTCACATATAGAAAACTGGAGTAGTCAGACATTCTTGAAGAATAATGGTGATTAACATTCCTGGACTGCATTCAGTCAAGAACCATGTTAATAGATTTTGGAGAAGACATTTCTATCAACCCATGCAGCCCTGTAGTGAAGTCATAAAAGAACAAGAAATATCCAATAAAAGGATTTGCTGTGCGTAAAAAAATAGTTGCTGATTTAGAACAGGGAAGCATAGAAGCCAGATCACAAGGCTTTTTGATAAGTGTCTTTCCCTATATTTTTTATACATTCTATTTCTCCTTATCTCACTTCCCCCAAGTTTCAAACACAACACTTAATTTTCTATAGAAATTCATACCCAAAAAATATAGCTAGTTGTAGGATGATTTGCATATGTTGTTCAAATGAGATTTGAGAGGCATTCAGAACCTTAAACCGGTGGAAATGTTGCCTACTGCCAGTGGTACTGTGTCTATTAGAACACATACTGTTTGAGTTGCTTGGGATATAGCATAAGTATAGTGGAAAAGATTCATGTACAAGAAGGAAAAATGGAAAAGAAAAAAAATAAGATACAGAAGATCAAATAGTTTATCACTAAGTTTTGAAAAATCAGGGTATGCAACTGCTAAGCTAATTACAGCTCACATGTGCATTTTGGATTGGCCATGCAGAAATTTATATGCAGGCTTCTGAAAACTAGACATCAGAGAGCAAAGACTGCTATTCCTTCGAAATTTTCCTAATAATAAAAAGGATTAAAAAAATTATAGCATAGAGGCACTATCACTTCTAAGTAGTATGTCAGAATTTTCTGTGAGGTGTCATAGGTCTTTAGCTCCCGTTAAAAGGCTACAGCATGTTTGTGTTTTGTTTCTCTATTTACATAATTTAAAAATATTACCTAGCAATGAACATGTCAATTATATCAGTGACACTTCTCTGCAGTGAATTCTGTTTCCTTACAGATGTATTTATTATTGTGTCTATAATTAAGTAGTTATTCTTCCTCTCCCCTCTCTCCCCTCCAAGGTATCTAGGTGTCTTTGCAAACAATGTTTAGATCTATCTTCTCTCTCCTTACATAGGATGTTCCAAATTCTGCAGCCATAGTTTTCCATTTGTCTCTATGACTTGAAACATAAATATGAAAGAATATAACCGAAACTGACCACACTACAGTGAGTGGTCCCTGGGTAATGCTGATTCCAGTGGAGATGTCACAAGCCATGCAATATTATTGTGTGGTACATGTTTAAGATTGCGGATTATGCCTGATACATGAACAGAATACATTCCTATTCTTAATCTATGCATCACCTTCAATGCCAGACCTGCAGCAGTTATCAAAAAGTACTAACCTGGAATGTGATATGGTTTTGATTGCTGATAAAGTCAATAAAATGTTTAATTTGATTAAATTAGTATTTAACCAGTTAAATAAATGGGTAACAACAAAATTCATACCACTGTACCCGATTGCCTCGCCAGCATTACCTGAGGATGCCAGAAATTAAACCCTGCAAACTTTCAAAAGGTCTTTTCTGTATGTCTCAAGTACGTGCTTTCTCACGAAACATTCAGTTTGAGTGGACTCATAAGAGGATGTAAATTCTTTCTTCCACGTCATACAAAAGACTAGTATTTTCAGTGGTGACATCATAGTAATTTGATAGTATGGTTGACTGTACTATAAAATATATCTAGATTTTTAACGATTTCACTTCCCCTTAAGAAACACCCCAAAATAGGAAATTACATTATTTTACATGCTTGAGATAGTTTAATAATACCACACTCAGCAACTCATTACATTTGAGTGAATGGCTGCATGGTCCTAGTTGCCAGCTGCCAGATTAAACCACGACACATGGATACATGCTCAATTGGTCCCTTTAACCCATGAGACAGGAATAGAAAAGATGAAGCCTTGACCCATGTCTGGAAAATTCAACCTCAGTTCCTTGATCAGACTGCTTGTTTGGTGCCCAAGAGTCTCAACCCAGATGAAGGAGACCTGGTTATTGAAACAATTGCTCCTTTTGGACTTTCAGTGCAGACTTTGCTGTGAAATCAGTTGCAATATATCAGTGTTTTACACTCTTTTCTGTGCCAGGAGCAATGCACCTTCAAGGTTCCAGTTTCACTGGCTACAATTTTTTTTTCTTTTCTGTCAAATTGTCTTAAGGTTTTAAACTATAAAATTCATAAACCATAATGTAAATCAGAAAAAAAGATTAGCTGAATATATTGTCTCATTCAAGATATTCATGTTCTAAGGAAGAACTTTTGTAATCTCTTTTTTACACAACAATAGTAACAGCTACCAGGTTTTCAGGTCTCTTTAAAAGGAAATCAGCTCTAAGAAAATTAAGACTGCATTACTAGAGAAAAAGTCAAAAATCAAGCTTTTTAGATAGTTTTGAGAATATAATTCTTCATAGCTGTTGAAATCTATGTTTCATTACTTAACTTGCATAACTTAGCAGTTTTACATGTTTACTATCTTCTCTCTTCAATTCTTCTGATGACACAGAATTACACAAGAATGTCTAGAAAAAAAGGCAGTTTTGTTCTTAATAAACCAACGCTGGTTTTCATTGGCATTAATATTTAGTTAGAAAAATACATTTGTCTCTCCATTGACCAGCTGTTTGTTCTAATAACAAAAATTTTATAGGCAGGGAATGTTCTGCGCCAGGCATATGTAAAAAGCGTTTCTGCATATGTATAGCTTTTGCCAAGATACATTTTTCTGGGGTTTTTTTCCTCGTGCTTTGTCTCCTACAGTGCTATCAAAAAACTCAAACTGATTTCAGAGTGCATTCAATTTAAGTACTTCAGAGTTTTGTGCTGCATGCAATATCTCTGGACCCCAATTGTTAAAATGCAAGAGACTTCTGCAGCACAAATGCAACACCATGTTATCATATCACCTGAAAATTAGCTGTCAACAGCTTGGAGTGAGTGGAGAGGAGGGCATGCCTTAGCACATCCAAGCGTAGCCCCTGTCAATGAAATCCTCTGCAATCACGGTTATGGCTCAAGATATTTTTCCAGACAACAGAAAAACTCCACTGGGAGAATGGTCATGAAAAAACTGCAGGGCCTTCCCGTGGCTCCCTCCACTGTAGGTGTGAGCTTACTGTTTTGAGAATAGCATATCCACACTGAAATACCAGAGTGGATTCAAACATTTATCTCATTTTCCAGCATGGTACAGTTGAAACATGATTGCAGTGCAGAAAAAAACGTTTACTGTTGCTACATATCATTAGTCTATCACTCGTCCACTGAGGCATGCAAACACTTTTGAATTTCCTTGCCAAAAAACCAAAATTGCAATAAATATAACACTGACAACAGCCCATGTGCTAGAAAAAGGAAAAAGAGCAAAGCTTGAAATTTTACAATGCATTCCCTGGAAAAAAGACTCCAGAGAGACCAGCATCACATGTCCTGGTGGCCAGCAGCTGTCTGTCAGGAGAGCTCCTGTCAGCTCCACATCCTCCCTCTTGGTAGAAAGTGACACTGATAAGGGCCTCCTGGCTTGTCTGGCAGGGAGGCAGAGCTTCTAGTTTCTCAATGTAAAGTCACTGTTTGCTACAGAAAACATGTCATGTTTTACTGGGTGAAATCTCCATTCTTCAGTAGAGTATTTGCTGGCAGCATGCTATTCAGCAGAGTTGCTCACTCCTTAAACTATTACTTTTAACACTTAAAACCTCCTCCAGAACCCATTTAGACAATGGCAGTCTCAAAAAGAGACAATGGCTTGTTGAATGAAAGTGTCTTTAATCAAGAGCCACAGATTTTAGAAAATCTTTGCTTCTCCAAATTTGCCTCTCTCAGAAGATAATTTTAGTAGACATTTGTCAAAAGAATGTCACAAGCCACGAGGTCACAATTACTCTGTCAGTGACAGACCTGGTATAAGAGGTTGTTACATTCAACTCTATTCCTGTCTTCCTCCATCAGTGGTGGTGATTGAACTATGCATATGACAAAACATCAAAGGTATGAAATGATATAGTTCAAAGGAATCAAACCAAAGACAACTTTGATTATATTAAGTTATTTTTAAAGCCAGATAGTTTCAAGATTTAGATTACAGAGCAGCTGAGAAGATCTTATGTTTTCTAAGAAGCTGAGGACTTTTACTTAAATTGAATCTACTGCCAGCAAAGAAGTAATATGGTATGTAAACATGGCCTCTTCTAAAATCTTCTAGTTCTGATATTTTGCTTTCTGTCTGTGAAGAGATTTCCAAGCCCTCATTAAAGTCATAGCTTACCCTCCTTTAACAGGAGACATAAGATTATGGGACCAGTCACAATGAAACCATGCAGACTGACTTGTTGAGTTCATATTTACCGACAGAAAAAGTAAAATTTGAAGTGAAAGGTTCTTCAATTACTGCGTCTGCAATTAGCTAAAAATTTACTGCATTTCTATGGCTAGTAACCACTCAGGAAGAACGGAATACCAGCCAAAATAATAAAAGGAGAATAAATTTGCCCAAAGGGATTATCAGGACTTCACTCGCTAACAGAAATTATGAATAGGATTAAAGGATTAGTTAAGCAAACCACAATGGTGACAAAATGGTTGAACCAGCTTTTAAACAGCATCATAAGGAAAGGTGGGATAAATTGGCCAGAAATATCAAAGCTCTAAACCCAAGGGCTGAAACCCAGAGAGCTCCTGTCTGCCAGAAGAGAGACCCAAGGAAGATATCTAGGGAAGGATAACTACAAATGTTCCAGTCTTGTTTTCATGCACAATTAAAGTGCTTGAATGATCATTTGAGACTTTTTTTAATAATGTATTGACTGATTGTAATCTCTTGCTGCATACACATACAGAGTTGCATACAGGTTAACTACCTGCTTCTCTCTTTTAGGGTGTATCAGGTCATGTACATAACACTATAGAAGTATCTATGAAGGACACCTTGACCTCGTTACATGATCATACAAGTGGACTTTTCAAAAGAAATCATAATGCACAATTTTTTCCACAGTAGAGCCAGGGAGACACATGCATTGTTGTGAAACTTAGTATTCCCTGGAGCATCTACAGACTTAGAAAAATGTAAAGGAGCTTGACATTAGGGCATCTGGAAAAGAAGTCCACAAACTAACTATAAGAACATCTGAAATATCAACAGGAAACAAACCATCTCCTTCACAAAAATATAAAAGCACAAAGACTACACTAATTCTTAACATATGATTTCCTTCTTTTCCTAGATATCAAATCACTGAGGAGCACTCCATGAATTCAGTAATTTTTCTGGTAGGCTTTCCTTTTTGTATTAAAAACCAAATAATTCTGCATGTAGTGACACCCATCTGGATGGTTTTACAACATAAAGTGACCCTAAAATACAGTAATAAAAAGAGCAACCCTAACATACAACACCAAAAACAGCATTCCAGCAGAAAGCCAGACTTTAAAAAAAAGATCACACGTAATACCAATGTTAACACTTCTCACAAACTAATGCACTAAATCAGTAATGTGGCTAGTTATTAAAGGTGCCCTTGTTATGCCAGCTAATCATACTGTGACCCCAGTGCAATTTCATCCTGCAGTAGCAGTTCAAAGCTGCTGTCAGTGTGTGTTCTGTTTGGCTGATGATGACAGAATTAAATCATGCTCAATATGCGAAGAATTAAGACATTTGTCTGATTTCATCTTCTGGCAGCCCAGATAGTGCCTTGCTCATCTTCTGCAGGGAAATCTTCAGATGGCAGAAGCTCTTTGTGTTCAATTTCTGTTCCTTCTCTTCCTGCCCCAGATTAACAAGGATGTTTAAAGATAATAATGTCACAGGACTTTTGCGGCAGTAAAACATAGGGTCTTGAAAGGTAACAATGCACTTAGATTTCCTGACTTTCCTTCCACAATAAAGTTGGAAAGCCACAAATTTTATGGAAATATCATCAAACAATACAGCTACAAAGCTTTTGGTTAGTTTTGCAAGGTTACCAAAGCCGAGAAGGTTTAAGTAAGAGATGAAATATTCTTTCCCCACACATACTATCCACATCTTACAACATAAGATATGACCAACTTGCATAGGATCTCAAGCTATTAAAATAGTGATGAAAGACCCTTGAAGGAATCAATCTTACTCTTTTTAAACAGATCTCATGTTGGTCTAATTTTCATTTCCCCACATATCAATAAAAGAAGAATTACAATGCAAATGTTTGTAGTATACTCTAACAGTACACCAGACTAGCTCACTGCCAGAGGATTTATGCTACTGCCCATCTCTGTAATGTATTAACACTTGCTATCTAAACATGACGAGTATGTTAAAACCTAAACTAGGCTGCATGAATGAGCTCCCTTCTAGAAAAATCCATGAAGTTTAATTGTCAAATGAAGAGTGTAATAGGAAAACTTTTTGCTAGGCTATAGTATGGATTTTTCTCAGAGTCAGTTGAGTATCTCCATTAGTCAAACAAAGCAGGCATACCAAACATATGGATCCAAAAGCTATAGAACAATTTGTATCAAAAATAAAGCATCTTTATATCATGCTGATGAGTTGTGGTGGGTTGAACCTGGCTGGACAGCAGATGCCCATCAAAGCTCTATCACTCCCCTTCCTCAGCTGGACGGAGAAAAATATAAGAAAAATACAGTGAAAACTTGTGGGTCAAGCTAAGGACAAGGAGAGATCATATACCAATTACTGTCATGGGCAAATCAGACTTGACTTGGGAGGAAAAAATGAATTTAATCTATTAGCAATCATATCAAAGTAGGATAATGAGAAATAAAACCAAATCTTAAAACATCTTCCCTCCACCCCTCCGTTCTTCCCAGGCTCAATTTTATTCCTGATTTTCTCTACCTTCTCCCCATTAGAGGCACAGGGGGATGGGGAATGGAGGTTGCGGTCAGTTCATCACACATCGTCTCTGCTGCTCCTTCCTCCTCAGGGGGAGGACTCCTCACACTCTTCCCCTGCTCCAGCATGGGGTCCCTCCCAGGGCAGACTGTTCTCCATGAATTTCTCCAACATGGATCCTTCCCATGGGCTACAGTTCTCCACAAACTGTTCCAGCATGTGGTCCCTTCAATGGGGTGCAGTCCTTCAGGAACAGACTGCTCCAGCGTGGGTTCCCCGTGGGGTCACAAGTCCTGCCAGGAAACCTTCTCCATTGTGGGCTCCTCTCTCCATGGGTCCACAGGTCCTGGCAGGAGCCTGATCCAGCACAGGCTCCCCACGGGGTCACAGCCTCCTTCAGGCATCCACCTGATGCGGCATGGTGTCTTCCCCAGGCTGCAGGTGGATATCTGCTCCACCATGCACCTCCATGGGCTGCAGGGGGACAGCCTACCTCACCACGGTCTCCTCCACAGGCTGCAGGGAAATCTCTGCTCTGGCACCTGGAGCACCTCCTCCCCCTCCTTCTTCACTGACCTTGGTTTCTGCAGAGTTGTTTCTCTCACATATTCTCACTCTTCCCTCCTGCTGCAAGTGCTGTTTCACAGTGACTTTTTCCCCCTTTCTTAAATATGTGGTCACAGAAGCGCTACCACTGTTGCTGATGGGCTTAGCCTTGGCCAGTGGCAGGTCCTTCTTGCTAGCTGGCACTGGCGCTATCAGACATGGGGGAAGCTTCTGGCAGCTTCCCACAGAAGCCATCCCTTTAGCCCCGCTGCTACCAAAACCTTGCAAACCATGCAAACCCAATAAATGAGTTGTGGCTCAATTTCTCCTTTACAATTACTTAAAGTTTCTAAAAGCTGTCTAGGATACTCGACAGGCTCCAAACCCAGGTATGAGGAATTGTAGGGTGATCTGCCTAGTATGAGACTTACTGTCCTGACCTCTGCCCTCTTCTCTTCTAATAGTCTCCAATTTCACAATTTCTTTTCTAAGCAGGGACAAGGAAATAATATTTTAAATAAAAACTTATAATTATAATAGATAACTGGAAGCTTTGCTCTGCCTTGACTGGATTATTTTTAGGTATAACTATAAAAACAGAAAAAGATATGCTTTCAACTCCTTTTTTAATTGGGATGTGCAAATGAACGAAGTGCTATGGAAAATTTACTTCCTTGTTATACAAGGGAATATCACCAGTCTTACTGTCAAAGCCCAATCATATGACTCAGAAAACAAATGTATTTATTCAGAGTCTTAAGAGAGAGTGTAGAGTTTATAGCTCGATCTTACTTTTGAAAATACAGTTGAATACTGATTGCTGGAGTTTGTAGCAACACAATTTGTCATTACGTAACATATTTAACAGGTACCTCCAGTCCCATGTTGTACACGTAGTACACATTGGATTTTGTCAGAGACATAATAAGCTGTTAAATAGCACATTTTATCTAAAAATCGTATATCAAGAAAATAGATCTTTTAATTTGCTTTGTCTTAAGAATAGTTCTGAATGTAGAAGAGTATAGAGACCTTTCGAATTTGGTACCTGAAAAAAAAGTATAGGTCAGAAGATACCTACAAAGTAAGTCATAATGTGGACCGTTTCCCTTTTCCACTCCTTTAACAGGGAGGATGTTCTAGCTTAAAGCTACTCTGAAAATGTTGTAGATTTTCTTACTACAAACAAGTACTTTGGAGGTTATCAGGTATCCCAGCTGGTAAACAATAGCTTGTTCGTCTTCCAGCCGTATCGCCTTTAACCAGGCAGAATGACAATTCTATTAAGAAATACATTCAGTGCAAAGATTGCATACCCTTAACTCAAACTTTAAATGACAAATGCTGCTGTATTAATAGAATTCACGTCTCCAAAACTATTTCAAGACATATATTTATTAGTTTGGTCCATCATTTCTTTAATTTAAAAAAGATTGGAACTTCATCACTAAAATGAAATAACTTCCTGCAAACAGGAAATACCTCTTTTCCATGGTTATTGGAATAGCACATGGGACTTTGTATATCAATAAGTTTTCCTGTTTGTTTATAACCATAAAATCAAACTTTTGTCCACTGCGTTCTTGGGAATTTTTCATGTTGATTAAAGATGGGAAAAAATGATCTGAGGATTCAGGATTTATCAGGTGATGTCTACCTTTGAGGTGCAGCCATAAAGCCACGAGAAAGCATGAACAGAAGATACTTGGATTAGTCGTGCACCACTCTTCTGTCAAATGCTGGGAATGTATTGCTCCCATTAAGCTCCAATAGGAGGTCTCATTGGTTTCAGGGAGTTAGCCTACAAAACAGTTTTCAGATGCTGTTCATCTGAACAGCTGTTCTATCAGCATTTTGGTCTTCTCTGGAGTAGGGTGATTAATCCCATTCTGAGCATGCCTAAGGCTGTTGTCTTTTCAGAAGCATTTCCTGTCCTCTAATTAACTCAGCCCAGGAGTTGCAGCTCTTACAAGATTTCAAAACATTTTTTGTTGTTGCTGGCCAAAGACACTAAAACAAACTTCACATGTTCATGGGGTTGTTTTTTTTTTATTAGATCAATCAGTAGAAAACCCTTTCTTATAGCTACCTTCCTAATTTTGCCATGTTCCAAATGGAAGTTGGCTAGTTCAGAGATTTCCGAAACACAAGCAGAAGTCTGAGGGACACGGAAGGGCACTTGAGCACTTTCTGAAAGGAAGACAGATGGGGACAAACGCACCTCAGTAACATGGGTGGCTTTAGTTCCACCTCTTCACTCTGCCTACAAAAAAACTACTTTTTGCATGTATTTCTTCCTCCTTATCATTTTTGCAGAAAAAGATCTAAAAGTGGTGATACTGGTTGGTTCCAAAACATAAAAAAGGTCATCCAAAGGTTTTAAAAAATAAAACAAAATAGAAGTATAGCTAATATATGTTCAACTCCTCAAACATGATGGATGAAACTTATTTCTTTAACATAATTCTTCACATTTTTCAATGTTCTTTTTAGAGTCTCTTTGTCTTGTAGAATCTCAAAGGACAGCTAACACCCTTGCAGATACCTTCAGGTATACTTGTTCAATTTTAAGAGATAGGAAGAGTTTGACTCTATCAGAATCCTAGACTATACTCTCTTCCAAAGCAATTTCAAGTTTTCAACATTTAAACATTTTCTTCAAGAGTCAAAAATTCAAAGAAAACTCTTTGTTGAGTCATTGAAACTTAGTAGTATAAGATTTAAAGGACAAGTTGGACAATGGACTCTGTTTTCTGTCAGTGGTGATGTAGATCAAGAGAACCCCCACATTTACATACCCCTCAGGTTTCATTCAGGCATAACTAGTAACAGTTTTCAATCAGCAAAACTTTAAGAAATAACGAGACATGTTTTATTATCTATTTGATGAATCTCCTCTTCAGCCTGTTCTATTCCATAGCAAAGGTCAGAGAAGCCTCCTATGTGTCTAATACCTATGTATGTTTACAGCTATATAGCACATGGCTACTGTCTAGACTAAAACTAGTTTAGAGAAAAGCTGCTTCAGCCACATACTACTGATGCACTAAGGCTGCATATTGCTTTCTTTGGGTTTCAGACTGCTGATAGTTAACAGTGCATTTGACCTGAAGCTACTCTGTATTTGGAGTAGGATTGCTCTACATTTATGTCCCTAAGCCCATTTAACTGACTCTACAGTTACTTTATCAGTGAAATCAAAATTTCTGTTACTGACATACAGCAAACTATCTCAGCTCCTTCTCTCCTGCACTAATCAGTCCTAAGAGGAGTTAGGGTGATGCTTCTGTAGAGTGTCTGTATTCCCTGAGCTCATCTCACTCAGCAAGCACATACAAATTCTTAACTGTAGTGCTAGTTCATCCGTTTCCTCTATTACATGCTTCAGTTTCAGAAAAGGGTTCATCGGTATCTCCAGTCTCTTGAATCTTTTCTTTCCTCTTTGCATCAGGCAGCCCTGCTGGCACACAAACACACTTTCTAGCCTAAAATAATCATGCTCCCCCACAGCTCCTGCATCTAGTCACCTTCATTATCTCCTTCATTCCTCAGATCCTCTCCCTTATTTTCATGGTTGCCTTCTTCCTTCTTCTTGCCAAACTCCCTGTAAAAATCCAGAACAACTCCCTTCTTTGTTTCTTCCTGCTCCAACTCCCTGAGGTTGGTGACTGCTTTTAAAGGATTTTACTGCAAGTTAGCCCTAATTGTCTAATTCATCTCTAGTATGATCAGAAGAAGGATGAGGCTCTCAGTCTCTGAGCAGTAAAAACTTATCATTCCCAGTAAGAATGCGGACAAGAATGCCTATACACATGAATTTACCTATCTCTAATACACAGAATTTTCCTTTCTTGCTAGAGGACAGACTAGAGGTCAGTACTCGGCAAAAAAAGTATCTTATACATTTCACCAGTGTCAGTTCAAGCTTAAAGTACAAGTATGAAGGAATCCCAAAAAGTCATCATCATCTTTTTCTAAGCACAAAGACCAATCAGAAACTGTACATTAAAGAAAATAGATTAAAAAATCCTTCTGTTCCTGCAGGAAAAAGCAAGCTATATTTAATGCATATCATACAAGACATAATATGCTACTTAATGGAAACAGCATGAAGAAATCATCATATTTAAGGCATAGAGAGCAAATACATCAGAGCTTTTATTGTATTCACAATGTGAATAACATGAGTTCTACTGCAGGTACCTAAAAGAAAAGTCAAAAATGGGTAATAAATCTAAATACTAATCAAATTTACATGTGTTAAAGACTACAGAAAAGAACAAGAATGTATATTTAGTCCAGCTAAATGTTTTCAAATGAGAATAGTAGAAAGAGCACAAGAAAATGAATTGCTTTGTACCACAAACCAGAGATTAGTAGCCATCTCAACCCAAAAATCTCCACCCTGCATCTGTATGTGATATCTTTGCTTCTCCAAGGCTGTGCTGTTGCATTTTGCATTTTCTATATATTTATATAGTCATTTGAGATGAGGTGAGATTTTGGAAGTTTCGCTACTGGTTGATTATGTGACAGGACAGTATCCCGTCACAGGCTGCCATATAAAAACATATTTCAAGAAACGGTGATTTGGTTTGCTTCTGGATTTGGATGGGTTGGACTAGAAGACAACAAAAATGCAAAGAGGGTTTGGGGTGAAGCTTTCTCAATCCTTTCCAAATATTTTTTGCTTTGGTGAAGCTATACTTCTATACTTCACGGGGTAGATTCATAAGCACTTGGCACATACTATCCTGGCCAGATTTTTGTTAGAGCTCAGCATTCAATTGTTCCTATTTATAGAACGTGCAAACAGATTTTCAGATTTCAAAATAGCTTAGATATTTGTTCATCAGTGAAAGCTATTCAAACTTCTGACCCTCATAAGCATCAAAATCCTGAATTAAAAATTTATTTCTGTTGTCTGGAAAACAATGGGGGATGGAAGCTGCAAGTTAGACACTTTCTCTGTTCCCTGGTTATTTAATGAAATTTAATTTCAGCTAGAAATTTCAGACCAGATCTCATTATTTTTACTGGGGAAAGACATAACACTATTCTCCTGACTTTCAAGTCTATTCTTTGGAGACAAGTGCTAATGGGACTGCTCATTCAAAATTATCGTTTCATTCATTTTACTTTATACTGAAAGCATATCTACATTTTTAGAATGTCTAGAATACACTTTATTTGACATTTGTGAGCAGTAGATGAAACCATAAACATGTGAAGAGTGCGTGGCATAAAGGCTAATAATGTAATATCATAAGGTAGAGAAAAACTCTTATGTTTTTAATTTCAAAGTGCTTCATGAAGAAAATTAAGTAAGTCACATTGGCTGGAATACGGAAGAGTTAGGTAAAACATCCAATTATGTTCAGTGATATTTAAAGGGAATGTACTTAAATGCACAGAATACAGTCCTAAAGTAATAATGTTAATTTCATCGCATTACAGTATAAACTAACTTAACCTCTTTCATTTTTGATCAATTTAATACGTGAGTCTCCTCAGTCAAAAAAATCAATTTTCATTGGTTACTTGGTTAAGAAGTATGAAAATCATTCTATGACATCCTCTTATGACACAAAATCAGATAAAGATTCTGGTGGGATTTTGTAGGTTCTGTTACATACAAAGTAAGGTCTTGGATCCCGGAAATACTTACATCAACTATTAAACTTGCAAAAGTTCGAGATGAATTTGGAAAGAGTGAGTCCAAGTTCATCCCTGCCTTTAGTTAAGACAGTGCCAGAATTTTAAATTTTCTATAATGAAAATAAGATCTGGAAGTGAATAAAAGAAAGTATTTTGTTTGTTTGTTTTTAAATCAAAGGTAATCTAAATTTCAGTGTAGCAAAAAAAGTGAAGTGGTTCTGACAGAATATTTTGAAGCAGTGGAGAAAAGTATTTAATCTGCCAAATGGTTTGGCTGGAAACAGACTTTTACAATGCATTGCTTTTTTTCAGTGTTCACCTATGCCTACTAAATGTTCACTGTATGGTATTTTCCTCAAATATCATTCATCACTGTGGAATTTAAAAAGCATTTGTTACAAAAGTAAGAGTGAAAAAAGTGCTAGACAATTTTCATACTATTTTGACTAGTTCACTAATCATTGTATTTGTTTTGACATTTTACTTCTACAGCACAAGCAGGGATTAGGTCTGAAAAAGAATTTCAAAATCTTTGCTGTAAGTCTGTTATTGGATCTAGACAGTGTTGGATATATTTTGTTCTTTTCTTGGATACTCTGCCATAACCTCTGACTCCACATACTGATTGCTAAAGTTCATCTTTACTACAAGTCACCCTCTGCCATCTGGTCAGATGTCTCAGCAGAATCCATACCCTGCTAACCATCCCTACACCGTTCCCTCACCAAAACCATCAGTACACTGTCCATGTAAATTTATACCATAAAAAAGACCCTAACCACCTGAGGCAAATTTCCGTTTGCCAATTGTCGTGGTTTAACTCTATCCCAGCCGAAACCAGGACACCAGCCCAAAACCCAATATACCAATAAAATTTTCAAAATAGGTTGCAGATATTACTGAAAGTCATACAGGTTTCTGCCAGACTTTTTTTGGCATATAGGTGAATTTCACCTGCCTTTCATGGGTTTTTCCCCTCTCATTCTTCATGTTAGCTGTAGCTTGTCTAGCCTACTTACATCTTAGCTTGTACCCAATCAGTCTATTCAAAAAGGTGCTTCTAAAATTATCCCTTTCATGCTGCTCAGACCCTGCCAGATACTCAAATTCAAATAAAACCCTTCATCCTCTGCTTCAAATTCACATTCCTCTTAAATCCAAGGCCCAGAAAAACACAACACCTATGTACCACTTTGGTCTCAATTTGCTCTGTTGATTTAAAAACTTCCCTTCTCCCCATTATACTCTTCTCACTTTCAAATCTACTTTATTTTCTGTACTGTCCTTTAAGTTTAGTAGTCTCTCTTGCTGTCTGGATATAAAACCCATCAGTTCCTAAATTTAGGTCCTTCCATAAAACACGCTTATTTGAAGGGATGGAGGTAGGGTGGAGAGAATGGGGAGTTAAACCACCACCTCTCTTTGAGTCTACAACAAAATCCAGAGAAAGACTCACAATTGTGTTGTTTCATAGACTTCATTAAACTTCTGAACATTTTAATTTTATAAAAGAGACTTGTACCTTCAATCAGGATAACAGTCAATTAGACACTCAAATTCCAAGTAATCTTTCTTAAGAAATAGAGAAAATCCAATCAACTTCAGTCTAAGATGGTTCTCAAATTATTAATTTTCTAAAATGCTGCCAATCTTTTGCAGAGCTGCTTTGTTATAAAAACAAAACAGGGGAGTGGCTCTTTGTTTTTCAGTGTCTGTTCTTTGTTTTATTTTTATTTCTAACTGAAAGAGCTCCTGACTTGCAATCCAGAGAGAGAGCTGATAAAAAGTAAAATAACAGTCTCCTCCTTAGGCCTAGTTTTATATTGCTCTGATTTCATCTCATATATCACTGAATTCAATTAGCTTGCATCTATTTTTATATAATCAATTTAACCTCTCAGCACTCAGATGAGACTGGCACAAGGCACTGTGGCCATTACCCTGACATCACTGCTTGCTCACCTACGCATTTTTATCGCCAAGGGTGTACATCCTTTCCACTTCATACCCATCAACAGCCCAGACAAAAAAACAGAGATGGAAAAGAGAAAAAGATCAATTAAAAAAAATGCGTTTTATGGAACTCCTCACCTGCTAATGTTTGTTCTCAGTCATGGGATTGTGTGTCACTGAGGCTCTCACTGGTGGCTTCCTAGGGTTATCAAAACAGTGCTGAGAGTGCGTAGCTGCTGCCCATCATGATTTTCATGCTGAAAGCTGGAAGGATATCTGTTCTTTGACTATGCTTCACTTATAATTATCAGGTCTCAGTTAACACTCTGTCATTCTTTTCTGTTTGCTCTTCTTTCCTCCAGTTCCTGCAAACTGATAAAAAAATAGGGAAAAAGAGAGAAATAATAAGACTCTCAGAACCTCAGTTTATTTAATAACATGATTTTGTATCTGAAAGGACATTTTCATCATTTAATTCTTTTTCTAATTAGTTTCTGTTCCCTGCATTCAACATTTCCCACAATTTGCCTATCAAAGACGTAAAAACATTATCTTTTTCATGCTGCTAGCAGTCAGAGACCTCAGAGTTAAATCCAGTCTCTCAAATGATGTTAAACCTCCATGTCATTTTCCCCACCCTTAATTTCTTCTTCTTACTTCCCAGTTCCTGATTCCTCTGTGATACATTGTTGTTATTGAATGCCTAGGGTGAATAGTTAGCTTCAGATTTTGAAAGAAGTTTAATACTTAAGTAAAATTATCACACATTGTTAGGGTTTTACTGTAGAAAAAAGAGAAAATCTTTAAAGATCTTAAGCTGAAATCTTTAAAGTATTAACAAATGTTTTGTCTAAGGATCAAACATCTTTTGAAGAACGAAGGGTAAAGTACAGCAGAAGCTCTGCTGGCTTCAGCTTGTGGAATTTCTCTTTACTTAATGTGTCTCTTTTTTTTTTCAATCTAGAATGAAGGCTTACAAACTCTCAAAACCACAGGGATCTGGGCAATTTAATTCACTAAGTTTCTACAGCAGGAGTCACTTTTCAGAGGTCTACAAATCCCTGCGAACTGTTCCATAATTCTTGGCTTTATAGATCACAGGCAAGATGCAACAGTGTGAAGAAGGTTGTTCTACAACAAAAAGTCCGTATAAAAAAATACAAAAAACTTCAGAGATATGAATGTGTGCATGTACAGTAAATAAAAAATATTCTATATACATGAGAAAATGTTTATTTAATATTAATACATATTCTCTCTCTATAGAAGAACAGAACCAGACCTCTTAAACTATCATGATACATCTGCTGACTCCCAGTATAGCCAGCCCTACTCCTCAAAAAGGTAGTGATCACAGCTACGTGTGGAGAAGGGCACGCGGGATCACTTCACGCCTGTGTGGTCCGTTTCCTGGACATAGTCTAAAATTTCATGCGGAATTACCCTAAATGACAATGCATACAATGCTACTTTCAGCAGGCAGAAATAGTGCCACAAGGATAAGAAACTAACAGATACAGGATGGGTGATGCAGGGGGAGCAGGATTAGTTTAGACTTTTTTGTCAGAGTTTGCTTGGGTTTCTTTCTTTGTGGGGTTTTTTGATTGTTGGGGGGGGGGGGGGTTGTTTTTGTTTTGAGGTTTTTTTGAAGGCTTCATATGTAGTACTCAAACAGCAAAAAGATCTTGTTCAGGTCCCATTCTTTAGGTCAGTAATCCCTCCCACAACACATCTGAAGACTTTATTGGATGTAAATAATCAGATCACTAACAAAAAGCACGGGTGGAAATTTCCATCCATAAATGATACACCTTCCTTAAACGTGTTTTCAGAATCTAACTGTTTGACCAAAACTTGTAAGACGAAGCTTAACAGCCCCTAGTCTTTCACCTGCAGTTAGCACTCAGACTGACTGAACAATGCAGAAAGCCATCAGCCCCCAGCTTTTCACAGGCCAGGGCGCTGCTGAGACAGCAACCTTTGGGCTCAAACGCCTAGGTTAGTTTTCTAGTAGCACACGTCTTCACTGAAACCCCTTCCCAAAGCACTGCACCTTCCCTGTTCCCAAAGCTGCCTGCATGGCAGCACATCTGTCAGCTCCTCCTGCCAGGGCACCCTGTCCATCTCCCCCAGATCCCGGACGCTCCACAAGGCACATTGCAGGAAGCCCCTTAAGGAGGCAAACAGCATCAGGAGAGGGGATGGATCCCAGGCCTTGTAAAAGTAAAACCAGCCTTTTTAAGTCACTCTGGTTTTAAGGTCTCAAACTCCAGCTGCAGGTTGTTCTATGTGGGGTTAAGACTAAAACGAGTTGAGGGCCCAATTTACCTGTGCAATGTAGACATCCCCTGGGACTCAAGGCTCATTGCATGTGTTGCTTCCTCATCTCATCTATCCTATTCACTCAGAGATGATTTTTGACACAATTAACATTTTTTGATGTGTTTTTATGTATAATTTCATTTATACAGCATCTCATGAAAATTCTTGCCATTTAAAGAAAAGATACTAATCGTATCTCTTTTGACAAGTCAGATTTTTATGGTAATGAATAAAGTGAATAATTACTATACTGTTCCCATTAGAAATAGCTAAAGGAAATTAAGATGTCCAGAAGGGGAAGAGTGGCACTTGTTTTAAGGGTGTGATTCATTCATAGAAGGAGGTACCAGGAGGGCACTGTTTGCAACTGTAATCTTCAGAGAAATTATGGTGAAAGGGGTATTACCATAACAATACTTTTCATGTTCACTGACTACAAGAAATGGCAACAGGGAGACAGGAGACTGTCCTACAGCATTTCGGCGACACAATAGAAAGGGTAGGAAATAATTGCAAAGACCAAATGAGGATGTAGTTTTTCTACTTCCTCCCTGGGGGAACAGTACACCAAAGTATGATATGAAATTGTAGTCATTATTTACAGAATTGCATCTCCTCTATCAAAATTAATTAAAACCAAGTATTGTTTTGAAAAGTATGTTTCACGTTTAATCTACACCCATTAAGAGTAAAAAAAAGCGTTATACAAGTTGTTTGGTTATTTGGAAAAGTCAGTTACCTTCAGTTAAAAAGTGAAAACTTCTGTAAATACAAAATGTGTAATTCTGGAATGGCATCTCATGTTTGCTGCTTTAGGATTCATGGTCTGAAGAGCAACACATCCACGCAGAAAACATAACACATTTCCCACATAGACTAGGGATTGCAGACTCGGATCTAAAGACCGGTCTCCAGCGTGATCATGAAGATGTTACTTGGCTGCACTGGTTTATATCTTCCAGTAGAGGTAACCAAAATACCCGCCTTTCCTACACAAAACTCTTTCCTTTAATGTCTCATTTCTTTAGGTAGCTTTCTGTGCAGCCTTTTCCTTGCTCTAAGCTGAAATAGAAAATTGCTGAAGACCAGATTAATTTCCTGAAGTGTTCCTTAATCAAACCCTCAAAAGGTCTATTAGAAGCTCTTCATCAGCAGTTTACGACCTCTCTGTACTGAATGCTTCAGGAAGAGAGTCATAGCAGATAATAAGAGCTGTACCTCCCATAGGAAGTTTGGGAGAGAAGAGCTGGCCTCAGGAGACTGCAGGGCAATGACGGAGGCAACTCCTGTGGTGCACCAGGGCTTTGTTGTGGAACCTGCAGGGTCCCTGCTCTCCACTCCGCTGCAGCTCTGCCTCCTGTGTCAGAATCTGAAAGCGCAGGTTTTACTGCATTTTGTCAGATTGGGGGATCCTGTCCCTCCCTTGTGCTGTCTCATCAGGGCCTGGCCTGCGCCTCAGTGATGAAGGTCTCCAAGCATATACAGAAGACAAGGACACACACAAGATCCATATTTTGATTTCTTCCATAAATATGGCCAATAGTTCTCATCTCACATTGTCAGATAACTTCCCAGTATCCATACTCATAAACACAGACCAGTTCGTATGCCCAGGCCTTGATGGATGTGATAATGTAATTTATGTTTCAGCTGATGAAAGCACCCATCTGCTTCTGAACTCCCAGAAACATGCTGCACTGATGAGACAGGTGGTATCAGAGCACCAGCAACAGGAACTTCACAGGTTACAGCAATTGTACTGTAAGTAGATGCCTTTCCTTGTAGAGTCTTGGAGCACGAGAAAACAAGAGTAGCCCCAGTCTCCACAAGTCACTGTATTGTAAACTGGAAAACTCCAACTTCACTTGACCATTGGACTTTCCCTCCTTCATAATGTCTCTCTAAATTAGATCGTCTCTTCTACCGCAATAAAGAAGATGCATATTAAACAGGAAAAAAGCCGGAGTTGTAATGCAGTGTTTGATCCACACTATAATTTTCATCACACTTTAGGCAAAATGTTCTAATGGATCATTTAAATTTTGTATTAGGTGCACTTTCTCAGTAGTTTATGACCTTTCCACAGTGAATTTGTCAGGTAAAATTCAGTTAATATAGTTCATTATCAAGAATAAGGCTCAGGAAAAACACTTTTGTTTTGTCCATCCTCACTTGAACTTTGAACAGCACCAGCTTCCCGCTGGTTTGGAATAGCAAATTTTAGACTGGGTGGGGAGGTAAAAGGCCTTCTCTTCTGCCTTTGAATCCATGTCTTGCTGTCTCCATAAAAGTTCATCCAGCTGCAGTCACACAACAAGCTTCCAAAAACAATCCCATTTGCACAGAGCTGCTACAATCCTGCACTCCAGAAAAAGCGAGGTTCCACCTGTCCTTTTTCTTCTCCATGCAGGCATGGGCACCTGTGGCAGTGCCCTGTGCTCCTCCAGCCACACTACTGATTCACAGCAAGGTAATAAGAGAAAGAAGCAACTAACTGCCTGGAATAAGAGGATAAAGGTGATGGAGCAAAAACAGAATAGGAAATATAAGACACTTTAATGTTATTCTAACTGCCTGCTCCTAGAATTTTTTGGCCCCATGATTGTCTCGCCTAAGATTCAGACCTCTTCTAATGTAACAGAGCTGCATAACCCCCTGCATGTTTCAGGGTGTTTGTGTTTCCTTCCCTCTGGGGAGCACTGTTCTCTTTCTGAGAAAGAAAGAGATAACCTCATGTCAATGTGACAGAAACTTGGGAATTCAGCTGCATTTTAGCCAAATCCCCAGCTGAGATTAGAACGGAGTTTGAACCTCAAAGCAAGGGTAAATCTGAATTTGTATCCTCAGCTTAGGCTGGAGCTCAGTGCAGGCAGCCAAAAATCAATGCACTAAAGCTAAAAGCTTCAGTATACCCAACCAGCTTGCTCCTGATTTTTTCTCTTCTTTGACTCTGAACAGTACTTTTCAATCAGCAATACACTGGTGTCATAGGAGGCTGTATATCCTTACAAAAAACCCTGAGGACCTTCATTAACCTGAGGAATTCATTTTTGATCTTGTCCATTATGCAAATAAGAGGTACAACTTGTTCTCTTTTTCTGTGTAGAGTTATTGATTTATGCAACCCCAGATTAGTCTCAACAACATACTTTTTAATTAGTAAAAAAAAGGAGTTTGCAGAGTTAAAAAACCCCTAAACCACAGTTTTTTAATAAATAAAGAAGTAGATGCAAAGGCACCTAAAGATGTGATATGGTAATTATATTTACCACACAATTTCTATTCCACACTAATTACTAAAGTAAATTGGATGGAATGAATGATGAAGTATTTATTGTCCTATGATTGATTAATTAAGCAAAGTATACTTATGTTGATATTCTAAAAATGGACTGTTCACTGGGGATTTTATTCAATGACAGAGTTTTTAAGTACCTCAAACTGTATCCCTTCTAAAATCCGTAGAAACAAGTCCTTCCAAACAGATTAGTTCTCACCACCCCATTCATACATCTCAGACCCAGCTGCGAATTAGCTACTGCAGAGGAGAGGAAGAGTGGTCTCCAGCTGCTCTCACCAAGGCAGGCTGCCACTGGTTTTGCCAGAGCAGCTCTGGGGCTCTCCACGTGCCTTGGTATCCACTGCTGTACTTCTCAGCGCTATCCTGTTTCCTTCAGATAACATAAGTAGTAAGCTGAGGGACATATTAAAAATCGTATATATGAAATCAGTTTCCTTGCAGCTCGTAGAAAATCTTGGAGCAAGCCAAGAGCAAAAATAAATCAGCTGAGATGCCATTAGTGTAGCGATGATAAGCGTATGACACAGATGCTGGCATTTGAAAATGGCACACGTAGAAGAGTTGGCACTTCTCCCTGCTGCTGCCCAAATAGCAGGATATTCAGGTAGGGACAGGAGAGAGACCAGAAAATTCGGTAGGGTGGAAGAAAGAAGAATCCTTGTCTGGCGTCATCAAGGAGAGGACATGGCTGAATATTAGCAAGAAGTGAGTTTTTCCTCCACTGAACACAAAAAATGCATTCAAGCTTCCCCTTTTATTTTTACTCTCACAGAAATGCAGTTCGCAAGAGTGTGCTTTGTATAAGCGATTAGTCTTTGTATAAGACTACATTCTCATCAAGTTTTTACACTCTGGCTGTTAAGCACAGCGTGCCCAGCATCACAGTTACCATGAAGTTTCCTCAGACATTAGACAGGAAAACAAGAAAGTAAGTTAAGGCTAGCAGCCAAAACCCACCTTCATGTAAGAGCCATGAAAGATTTCCTATATTTTCTTGAACTAATAGGAATGACTCCCCTTGAAAAGTCTAGGAGTAAGCAGAAGAGACTGATGTTTTGACAAAGATGATAGTTAAAAAAAAAAAAAAACACCTAGTCACGAAAAGTTTGTAATTTTTTATAAATCTGGTAGAAAGTATGTATTTAGGTCTGAATTTCAAGCAATGTGCAAGTGTCTGTTGTCAGTGTGCAGACCAGACTCTCCTCTGCTGCCCCAAGTAACATTTCTCCCCTTGCACTGCTGCACCACAGCACGGACAGGATTAGCATCCAAGGCAGGTTGGCAGAGAGGTGGTGAAGACCACAACCAGGGCTGCAGCTTGTCTTCAGTGCCAGGAGGGGACCATGGCAAGTTGGTCAGAGAGGCAGAGGAGGTTGCCAGAGATTGGAGTGGATAAGTATATATCCCACAACAACAGGTACCATCCTGCCTGATGAACACTTTTGCTACCAGCAGAAAGAAACATGGTGGGCATTGTTCCTGTGGTCAGACCAGCTGGTTCCCATCTCCTTTGCTACAGACAGGAAAGGCAGTCTTCAGCCCAAGGCCACTGCCTTTTCAGGGTTTCATCTGCAAATATCTAATGCTTTTTCAGCCTTTCAGAAAAATCATCCAAATCTCCACAAGTCACTGCAGATCATCCCTTTAGTTCAGCAAACAGAAAGGCCTGTACGCATAGTAACTCCTGTTGTTGCAGGGGTTAACACTGTTACTTTGATGCATACTGTGTATTAATCCACCAAAATTCATAAATCGCAGGTACACTCAATTTCAGTTTGCCAAAAAGCCTCTAAATAGTCATACAAATAGCAATTGTGGACACAGAAGTTAGATGTTTGTATTCAGTCCTCCAGGTTCTGGTTATCTTCAAAATAAAACCAAAGTGCTTCTTGTTTTCCAGATGGGACTTCAGACTCATTCATAAACTCCGTATCTCATCACACACTTCAGTAAACGTGGGTGGCTTCCTTTTGAAGTATGTTGATTGATGTGGTTGCATGGTTCACACAACTGGTTTGAAAACCATTACACACTCACCAAGAGAGAAACAGTTGTCATCAGCAAGCCGCTATTTCTGACCAGAAATTAAAAATCTGGAAAAGATGTGTTTCTTGTTTGCTTTGCAACATCAAGTCAAATTTCCAGGCCTTTTTGTAACACACAACATTTCAAAGGCATAACATTTTCTCATGAGACAAATAACACTGTTCTAGGTTTTCATCCCTAGAATCAAGTCTTTCCCTCACCAAAACCTGAATGTTTTCTGTACACTAAAATACTTCATTTTTGACCCCTCAGGAGCAAGAATGGAAACCTTTAATTGGCTAAGATAAAGCACTTACACTTTGCATAATTAAGCTTTTAAGAAAAATCATATAGTTCTTTCTTGCAGTTAATTTCTTCTAAACAATATATAATATTACTTAATCATTGCAGAAAGTGTTTGACATCTATAACTATATGGAATTGTCATGTGGGTATATCAACCATCTTACTAGGGAAAAAGTCTTTAATTAACCTCAAGTTAAGTTAAATAGATGAAATAAAAAAAGAGCTAAAATCACATAAATCATTTAAGATCTGGTCACATTTCCCATTATTATCTCAGCTATTCTGCACGCTGTATTGCCTGGTCTAGAGTCATCCCTATGCTTTCTGACAAAGGCATTCCAGCCATTTAGCAAATAATTATGGTTGGGGTCATCCTGGTCACTTAAATTTAGCTGTTGGTGTTACATTACTCTAATAGGACATTCTGCAAATACTGCTATACTGCTGCATGTATACATATGTAAGGGGGGTTTTTTAACATTTGCCAGATTCTCACCACTAAAAATTGGGCTTACAAGATGATTTTTTAAAAAAAATGTATATCAAATCCCTATACTTATTCAGATACCTAAAAAGTAAACACTTCAAAATCAATTTATTTTTCACTCTTAAAAACTATTATTTTTTTCCCCTCCAATGCACAATAGATTTATCTTTTTTAATGAAGACTTTAGGAATATCTTGATGCAACTATTCACTTAGAGACTTAAATAAGAAAATGCGAACACCTAATGTGAGCTATGTGAAATAAGAAATATTCTGTACTGAAATAAGAAACAGATTGCGCATACGATCTAATATCCTCCTAAGTCCAGGTTACAGTGACATTGCAAGGCTTCTTTATTCCCTATTAGCTTTCCTGCTTAACTTCTTGGGTGACAGGGAAGGGCACTAGGATGAATTAGCGTGGGCATGCTGCACTTTTCTGGTAACACAACCGTGATTTAACTAAATTTTTCACAGTAAGGTAAAGCAATGGAAAAAACCCTGAAGGGTTGTGAAATACCCGTCTTTGGAGGTACTCAGAATTAGAATGGAAAATGAGCCAGGTGACCTCCAGATACTGTGATGCTATGAAATTTGGGGTTTACTATCTATTGAAACACTTGATTGAAAGACTGGTATTTGCCTGTAGATTTGGACAATTATACTTTAAACCAAACAAATCTGAATGTGATCAGCTGCACCTAACTGGGAGACCCTCTCGGACAGGGTCTAGTCTGTTGCAGAAGCTGCTTCACCTTCCAGAAAAAGGGCTCCTGTCACCAACAGGAGGTTTGTCGAGGCATCCAGAGCTGGTCTTCAAAGTGTGCCTGCCACCTGTTCTCCTCCTGCATGTTGTTTCAAGTTTAAACATCTTTTCAAGTACAATTTTTCACTACAAGAACACAAAAATATCATATTGCCCTTCAGTACAGCTTTCAGAATGCATAGAATACTTTTTTAACTCATCAGAGCTCTGAAATGTTTTCCAAAGCATTTTCTCTATAATGTTAGTGGGAGTTCACTCAACCTGCCCGTTTAACAGTTCCTTTTAGAGCGGTGCATATGTTAAGCGGTTGCTCTTGGATCAGTTAGCTAATGGGTAGGTCAGCACAGAAGGATGATGTGCAAGATGCTGCTACCAACCCATCTGGAAATTATTTGGACAAGTAAAACTGCCCCATAAATGTGCCTCAATCCACGCTGGGCACATTGATGTGTGTATAGCTTGGGCTGATCTCCAGCAGTGATCTCAGAAAGCACCAACCAGAGAGGAGGAAAAGGGCCAAATGCATGAAGCAGTTCCCTTTTGGCATCATCCCCAGAAATATTTTACTGACTTTTCACCACTTAGATGCTGGCAGGTTTGCAAATGGAAGATGCTGAAAAACACACCATTGTGATACAGTGTGATAGCAAAGAGCTGGACTAATAGGCTTCCAAGCACCATCTGATTACTTTGGTTATCAGAGTTGGATTGCAAGCTCTAAGATTGCAAATCTCAGCTTCTCAAAATGTGCATGTCAAACTATTTTAAATATATGAATAAAAATGATAAAACTACTAAAACCAAGCTTTTCCTATAACCGATGAAAGGGATGAAGACAGTCTTTGCTGAAGAAGATTGCCTAGCTCTTGAGCACTTTGATTATCAATGACATCAGGAATATTGCTTACTTATGTTGGAGGTATACTGTTCTCTAACGGTATATCTCCTATCAAAGATTCTTACTAGGGAAAGATAGTCAATCACAGGAAGAAATTTCTTGTCTTTAAAGAAGGGAGCTGAAAGCTCAAAAATAGTTATAAGGTATGTCAAACACAGCCAATGCATTAGCCAGTCACTTGCCTTAGTCTCTTGAGAGTTGTGAAATATTCAGTTTTACTGCAGGAAGAAGAGTCTAGCAATATAATCTTTTGATCTGCCTATGCTTTGTCTGGGATTTAATCTTGCATATAGATACACAATATTATTCCTAACCAAGTTATCTATTTTGTATCACAAAATGAACCATTCCCTATTTGAAGGGGCTGTCAGTTATCTGTGTTTTGTTAACCATAAAGCAATACTTCCTATTTCAAATCCCAGACTGCTGACTGTCACTTCTCAGGAATCTGGATAAAGTGACTTGAATTATTTAGAGTAGCACGTAGATTGGATTATCCCATTGTTCCATTTCTATGATTAAATCAAGATAAGAAATGTTCTTTCAGGTTAGCAGACGCTAGTATTTGACCCTGATCAAGATTCAGGTAGTATCAACCCTCACTTCTTTATGGAATGAAATATGATACTCTAAAATAAGAGATATAAAAAATAGAGTTATCTGGAAAGCGTTTTAGGAACAAGAGGTGAGATACTCCAAACAGATTTCACGTGTTGAAGAATACAAAACTTAGTTGAAGCAGAGTTTTGTTGGTACAGGCCTGCCAGAAAATACATCGCTTGGATAAAACTGTCTATGAATGCTAATAACTGCTGCTTACGTAGCCCAGAAATTAATATAAGCTTTTCCAGAAAGCAATTCAATAGGCTGAAAAATATACTGGGTTTTTTTAATCAAATGTTTACTCTTTTCATTTAGAAGTAGAGACATAAGGAATCCCTGTATTCTTCAGTGTAATACTTTATTTCATGTTAAATTTCTCATTTCCCCATAATCACTGTGACTGATTCACAGCACTATGGCTACTCTGTATGTGCTCCAAGTACAAGTAGTCATTTGAGTTTTTTTCCTCCAGCCTTTCAAGCTTATTCTTTAAAAGCACAATATATTGCATTTTTTCAGAGAAAAAAAATCCTAGAGACATCTGCAGCATCATAAAGATGTGACAGAATTAGTAATTTAATATAAAGAAATTAAGCAAGCTGGAGTAAGACCTGTCCATAACTGCACAGAGATGCATAGCAGCAAAGGCTTAAGAGGAAACATCATGGCACAAGAAAATGAAACTTTAAAGTAGCTCTGAAATTCTCCATCATAAATTGAGATTCTGTTTAAAATGAGTGATAGTCTAAACAAGAAAGCTGTGTACACCTTGTACTTTACGAAACTGTGAATATTTGAGACATATTTACAACTAAAGCACCCTTTTTTCTAAAAGCAAAAAGCAGTTTCTCTTTATGTGTTACCATCAAAGATGAGGAAAATACGTAACAAAACTGTCCCAAAAGATAGAATACAGATTTCAAAAAAAGAAACATGGCACCTGCAGTCAAGTTTGATGGGCTACTTTTCTCTAATTGTTTTGATGTATTTAAAGGATTACACTGATACATCTTGAGTCTGCTGAAGCCACTTCTGCTAAGCAACTTAACTGACTTTTTTGACTAGCTTTGGACAATTACATTATGAGTCAAGACCAGTCTTTAATTTGCCATTTGCTGTTGTCCATGGGCTACTGTGCATGGCCTTCCAGCAAAGATCCATGGAAACATCAAACTACTCAAAAGTTGTCAGACCTTATCTTGAAAACACCTATTAGATCTGGATCTTAAAACACATTAAAAAAAAACCCAACTCTAAAAGCACAAACAATGTAATGTCAGTAACTATATTCAGTAATGAAGATTACTGGAGTAGCAACTGAGGTTCCTCAAAGGATAACAATGGTAGCCCTGGAATGAATTCCCAGAACCTCCAAGGAAGCAAGCCAGCTCTCTTCACAAAGCCACCTTTTCTAATGCACCCATAAATAACAAATATTCACAAATATATACAACATCCTGCCATAGGAAAGCATTGCAGTGTTTATACAAATTTCCCAAGGGGAGAACATGAGAGAACAAACTATATGTAACAGATTAGTGACGTCACTATGTGCTCTGCTGGGGAACACTCTGGGCCACTGTCAGGACTAGATGCAACAGTCCAAGTTCAATGTCTATCTAGCAAAACAGGGTCTCATGATTGTTATAGCACAACTTTTCTGAATGCAGAAAAAAATTCCCTTTTAAACAAAAAAGGAAGATATTGAGAGAGTGCAAGTAAACATAGTACAATAACAGCTATGTGAAGTAAATCTTTTCCATCAGGGAGTTGAGGAGGAAGCTGACTGGCAAAGAATACCAAATTTCCCTAACTTACCCCAATTACAGCCCCAGTCCAGAAGACTGCACTGTGTCCTGCATTATTACTTTTTCTGCACAGGTGTGACAGTTTAGAGCCTATGTCCATGTCAACTTCTCAATTCCATAGTTCCATTCGATTTGGGAAATAATCTTTAGTATGAATTTGAGCATTCATTCTCTAACAGCAGATTGACACTTAGGCAGAAACCATGTCTGGAAATCCTGACAGAGAGATCAGTGACTACAGCTACTGAATAGCTTAACACCAGAGAAAGAATGGATTTACTACCAGAAAAGCCATTAGTTTTTCAGTGAGTTTCTTCACAGAAACTTGTCTAAGAGCCTGGGACTAAATATAAAAACAGCAGTTTCTTTTACTGCCAGTCCAAAACTGACACTGTAAAGCCAAAGAATTCATTGCTAAAAACAAAAGCCTGGCAGGAGGAAGTGCAGAGAGAGCAGACCCAGAACAAACTTCTAGGAAACCTGTAGCTTTCCTGAGAGTGCAGAGGGCAAAGCAATGCTCAGCACAACTGGAGACATCACAACTCAGCAGTGAGGTGGCCTCTGAGGGAGTCATCCCAGCTGTGAGAAAACCCGGAGTGCCACAGCCACGTGCCAAGGCCAAGAAAGGGACAGCAGACATGGAAGGCTGGTCTGACCACACATAGCACATCTTGGAGAACCAGGCCTGGAAACAGTGACTGGGAGCATGTGCTTGGATACTGGTTCTGCCTATTGCCATCCAGATAGCGCCATGGCTGCTCTTGTGAAAAACATCCTGACTGTTTTGTTGTGGAAGAAGTGCCTCATGAGCCACTCACAGAGCAAAGAAGCTTCCCTGAAACTCATTTTCACTTCAGCTTTCACCATGTCTATATGGGTATCTGTGGTAGTGCAGTCCCCCCTCACTTGGACACCTGGCAAGCTCAGAACCAGCCAACATTGTGTTCTTGCCTTTATTGCAAAAGCAGTGAGCTGGGACCACTTGGCAGTTTTCTTGTCTTTATACAACAACGGTGTTTTGGGCTGACCAGGCACTCCCTGACCACTCCTGGAACTTCTGCTACCTGGATTGCACCTGCATGGTAAATGTCAGAACTGTACAGTTCAGAAAGTACTCAAATTGTAAGGTTGCTGCCAAGACACCACAATTACCTCATGCAGATTGTGGCCATGATGGAAATTTACTGATGACTAAAGTCATCTCGTGACCCTATAAACAGCATCTCTAAGTGAGGCCCTTTGAGATCTGCTGGACCGCAGCAGGCTGAAACCAACATCTCCCTCCAAGTGGGACACATGTTAGAGTTCGCAAATTCTGTGAAGTTTGGAGGACTGTCACTGACCAACAATGGGACCTGGGCTGGACTCCAGGGGCCCTTCACTCCTTGAGGGTCAATTTTCATCCGTTGAGAAATGCTGAGGCATTCAAAGAGAGTATCTCACTTAACTTGAGGGGAATTTTTAAACAGGTACCTTTCTTTGTGGTTGTGTGCGAGTGTGTGAATTGATTCAAATTACAATATTCCGCTGTTGTAATGGTAGTGAATTCCATTTAATCACTTCATAAATGCTAAATTAACCAATGATTAATTGCTGCTAAAATCCTGTGCTTCTCTCTTTAACTGTGAATAAACCTTAGACTGCTGCTAGGCATATATAATCCTTTAGATGTAAACCATTGATAAAGTCTGGTGCTGAGTCTGGATCCAACCGCACCTAGGCTCTAAGAAGGAGTTCAGGAAGCAAGGGGGTCCATTCTGAACCTTGTGACTCAAGAGGACAGCATCCCTTACCCCTTTCGATCTTCAGTCTCTGCATAAATCATTCTACCTCAACCCTACCTCAAATTTCCTTTATTCATGTATTCTATTCATATAGTAAGTAATAGAGTGAAACTTGCAATCGAACTTTGTTAAATCACACTTTTATAAATTCCTGTTAAAATTACTTTTTGCTGATATGTTTGATGATGATTCTTTAAGCAACCTAACTACTCATTCATGACAGTACCTATTTTCAATTAGGATGTACGTTTGCCTTAGTTTTCTCCATCCTCCTAAATGCAAATGCTGTCCTACTTAATGTCTCCCAAGGAACTAGGGTGTGCAAAAACAATTAGCTTTTGTCTTGTTGATTAGCCAAAGTAGGTGGTACTGTTTAGTATTTTAACATGATCTTGTTTCCATATTTTTTTCAGAGGGTTCAAAATTATACGTTTACAATCTTACGCTCAGCATATTTCAAAGCTCTCATTTGATATGGTATGCAAATCAAGTTAGTGTCTGGAGTGCTCAGCCTAAGTATTCTATTTTAACAAATTCAAAAGTCGATGCTCTGAGCTTTACCATATATTAAGTTAATCTGTCAGCTATACATCCCTTGTAAAAATTTAAGCTCATGCTCTTGAAAAGTACTAGTGCTAAGAAAAGAACGGACACCTACAGGATAAAAAAAATGATTAAAGCTATAAGAGTCCAGGCAACCTACTTGGCTTTTTCAATTATGCCAGGTTTGGGAGGGAGGAATTCAACCATTCGTCCAGCGGCCCACTCTGTGTATAAGGCAGAAACAGCAAGCCATTGATACTGAGGAAGAGATTTTATATCTACAACACATACTCTGACATACCTGGGAAAGAACTATCTTTGCTTAATACTTAACTTCCTGTGCAGCTATTCATTGCTTACAAAAAAAATGTCCCAACCTTATTCTCAGTGCTGTACAAACACAAAACGGCTCGTCAAGTCCGTGGCTAAGTCATGGCTTGGATGTTTATTGTGAAAATTGCAGTAATAATTATAAAAAATACATATCTAATAACCATGTTTTCCCCTTACCCTAATTTACAGAGTGCAGTTTCCCAGGCAAGACACTAGTCGAGAGAGTCTGCAGACCTCTGAATATTTTTCAATGAAAATATGAACCTTTGTAAATGGAACTTAAGTCAGCTGACACAGGCTTGCTTTTCTTAGCCACTTGGCATGTACTGCTTATTAGTAATCTTTGTGCTTGCTGTGATGTACATTTTATATATTCAAATCCAGTATACTAATTAACTTTGATTTGTAGAAAATTTTTCTGGGAAAAAAAAAGTATAAAAATGAATGCACACAGGTTTATGAGTCCCACTCAATCCCTCCTTCCCTACTGCTTTCCTAAGCACACACAAAGAAGAAGAACCTTTTATAAGCTCGAGATTTTACTTCTCTTACGAAACATTTGGACTGAACTGAATCATTTCTTCTGTCCCATAAGGTCAAAGTCTACCTATAATACTAGTGAAACTGAAGCATAGGAAGTTCCACTTGAACATGAGGAAGAACTTCTTCACTTTGAGGGTGATGGAGCACTGGAACAGGTTGTCCAGGAAGATTGTGGAGTCTCCTTCTCTGGAGATATTCAAACCCTGCCTGGACAAGGTCCTGAGCAGCCTGCTGTAGGTGACCCTGCTTCGGCAGGGGGGTTGGACTAGATGACCCACAGAGGTCCCTTCCAACCCTTAACATTCTGTAATTCTGTGAAATAAAAAAGCCAATAAAATGGGTATTTCTGGCATTCAGAATCTTCGTAACAGTTAGGCTTTCTTAAGTATTGCAAATATGTGGAAGAAGCAATTTAGTTACCCTGGGATTAATACATTTAATTAGGACCGATAACAATGTCAAAAAGTAAAAAGGTACCAATTCTGTTAATTGTGGCTTCATCTCTGTAAAGCATACCTGAGAAGCAAGCAATCTGTGACCTGCAAACACATGCACAAACATCTCTCTGCTTCCCAAGCTATCCTTTGTGCAGTTGGAGATGATAAACCAGGTCTACACAGTAAGGAGTCTCACTGCTATATGCCCATTCCTCAGCTGAGCTAAATATACATCATACATAAAAGTAAGAAGTAATGTAAGAGCCAGTTATGTCTTCCTATTTTTGGATTATTTTTTTTTTTAGATCTCTCAGGACTGATGTAAACTATGCCCCTTGAAGCCTGACTCATGTCGTAACCTGTTTTTTCTTACATTGGTCATGTATCTTCCTCACAGTCTTGATGAGGCAGTGCAAGAATCAGCATGTCAGAGACTCCTCATTGCAGTGCAATTCCCATTTGACTCCATAGGCTGCTGCCTGCCTCCACACACTACACAGGTGGAAGACAAGTTCACAAACTGAAGACAATTTACTGAGATCTAAGAGTTCAGATGAACACTAAATGTAGATATATCTTACAGATCACTCACACATGCAGTCTTTGACATAAAATTTCTCTATGGAAAATTGTCACATATAGTATGACTGAATACTCACTTTTAGGTTGTAAGTCATACATACAAACTCACTTTTGTGTTAGCTACTGCCCGTTTAAAAATAATGATTTACAATAAAAGAGAAACCCAGGAAAATACAGTCTGAAATAGGTCAAATATTATTTTTTTTATTTCTTCAGTTTGCCATCATAAAAATAAGGGGTTTTATCTTTACTGTTACAATTTTTTCCTCCAGATCGCTGTAAAAATAAGCTAAGTTCTGATACCTGAAGTCATACCTGCATTCACCATCACCATCCCAGTGTAAAACCTTTAAGCCTGGCATGAAAATATATTAAGATTCTTGGAGCTACAACCTGAGGAGAAACTTTGTGCACCTCAAGATAAGTCTGTATGGTTTCAATGTGTGTAAGTCAGATCACTTTTTGATTTTTTATTTGACAATTATGATTATGTCTGGAGCAATATATAGCTAATGTTCTTGTTTTTTCTGGCTATGCAAGGACAACAGAAATCAAAACTTACCCTTCTTACCAGCCTTCCCTCTAAGCCCAGTCACACTGTGTATACTGAAGGAATCTTGTTTAGAAGGAAGATGTGGTAAAGACATAGTGACTTTTTAAAAGTGGTTGCTGTTCAACAAGCTGAAAATCCAACGGGAGACATTTTTTAGGAGAGTACAATGTCTATTTTTTTGTATATGAAAAGAAATTAGAAATAAAAGGAAATAAAGTATTGTCCTCACTCCTTTTATACTAAGCAATGGATTTTCCCAGTGTAATAGACACCTAAAAACAATGCTTGCCAGAGAGTTAAAGGCCCAAGAGCTATTAATGGTTCAAATCAGAAGTGTTGGCACACTAAGGTGGAAGGAGTGTGAACTTCTGCTGTGCATCCCAAGTTTCTACTGCTGCAGAGTTTCAGTTTTCCCACTTCCTCTTTTTCCTCACTTTCAGATTTCCACTGCTGGGAATTATAGGGAGATAATATGAAAAATTTACCATATGATGAAACTACGCTGTTTCTAATCAGAGCACTTGCGTACGTCATGTCCACCTATTTTTTTTGACAGATATTTTATTTTTAGGAACATCTGTTTGGATTACCAATAACTGAATTTATTTTAAATTCAGATTACAATGTGGATTCAACTTCGTTGTCAAGAGGCATTTTACAAAAGAGAAAACAACAAATAGTTCAGAATTTGTGGAATAGCTCTCAAGTCTGATAATGTCCTCTACTGAATTGACTGTAGTCCACGAGTATAAAGCAATATTGAAATGAAAAGTGTTGCAGTTTGGCTATGGCTGGCAACAAAGGGTCACACAGTCACCCTACCGCCCCTCCCCCTGCTGGGGATGGGAAGGAGAGTGGAAAGAAAAAGGCAAAACTCATGGGTTAGGATAAGGGCAGTTTAAAAAAACAGCAAACAAAGGGAACAGGAACAACAATGATACAGATAAGGAGAACATACAAAACAAACAGTAGGACGGACAGAGCAAACTCTCACTGCCCAGTGCCCCATGCGCTCCCGAGCTGCAACTGACTTCCCCACCCTGGCCAGCTCCTCCACCGGAACCCAGCATGGCAGCACATGATATCGAATACCCTGTTCTGTTCGGCCAGTTTGGGTCAGCCCGTCTAGCTGTGTTCCCACCTGGCTTCTGGTGAAAATTAACCCTGTCCTGGCCAAACCCAGGACAAAGGGAAGGGAATTCTATCTTCAGGTGCAATTGCATATTAACATCTATTACTCTCTACAAAAGCAGGAACTACTGAGAAAAACTCTCCTCAGCAAAAATGGCAGAAAAGATGTGCAAAAGCAAGGCTTTTGGGAGCCAATACAGGAAAGATGAGAGGCAACCCTGGAAGGCTACTGAGGTTAAAGAGCTAATTAAGAAAAAAATGCCAATCAAGAAGCAAACAGTTTATGCAGTTTGAAAACCTCTGTTTGGCTGTATTCTGCTAATCTTGGAACTGCAGGAAAGGGATCAATGTGAAACATAGATCAGATCTATGATATGAGCAGCTTGACTGCTAAGTATATAAAAGCTCTCAATGACAGAATTCAAAATTCATCAATTATTTCTCTTTCCTTCCTGCTAACTGTTGTCATCTCATAAGAAGGAGTCTTTGTGGATCTCAGCCATCCTCCAAGGCGGAGGTGAACACCGTCATTAATTATGATGGGCCCTCTTTTACGCCCTATTCAGATCAGTGTTGCCTTCTGCAGGGTGTGAGATCATGCTAACAGTGACAATCTCAATGTGATAGTAAGTGGTTAATGGAGCATTCCTGTTTCAATATGTTCATGTCCTGTGAATAAGCACTAGCATAGCAAACATCATCGTGATTGCTCAGCTCTCTCAGAGCAACTTCACGGGCACCAACGTCCTTAGAATTTGGCAGGCAGGGAGGCAATCTGATGTTTATACTACATGGTACATGTATGAATCACTTCTACACTGGTGACAAAGCTAGCAAAGAAGGTCCCAGCTGTTAAGCAAAGAAGTATCAGCTGTCATACTCATGAAAACCTGCATGTGTCTGCACCTCCTTGGATGGAAGTACTAATGCAGCTTCCCCATGCACACACAAACTCCAGTGGCTCATCTGAGACGGTACTAGTGTTTTCAGACTTTCTCCTCTCATTCTGTTAAGGAGCTGACCACTCTTCTGCAGGGAAATAATACTTCTGAAATAGGCAGAGGGTTTCATGATTTCTAGACATACGTACAGATACAATAGTCAATGCATCAGGGATAACTCTGACCTCACCACCCAGGCACTTCAAGCTGTCACCCCCGTATTGTTTCTATTTCCTATCCACCCAGCACAGAGCACATGGTGTCAGTCTGCTTTCAGTATGTCGTGCATTTCAGTAATAGTGATGTAAATAGTAACAAGTCATATCTGACTGTGAGAAATAAAGGTTCTATCCATAAATATCTGAAGAATTTTTTTTTACTGTTCCATGTTTCTCTTAATTTATTTATTTTGATTAAAGAGAGAAAACAAATTTTAGTAAGTCCTTTGAAACTTCTCTGAAGAGTTGTATGTTAGTAGCCACAATTTCTATTTAGGCTTCTAATAAAAATGGTAATAGAGCTACTAGGGACCCAAATTTCTCTCTGAAAAGTATCAAAATCTTAATATTTACTGGGAAAGTACACTGAAGATTTCTAATCAAAACCAGAACATTCCTCAAAATACCAAGAATTACTTTGCACATTAGTCAGTAGCCCTATGGCCCTCTGTGTTCATGTGAGATATGAACAATCTAGCTGATCTCTTCAGCTCTTCATTAGATTTCTGTTTCACTGTCCAATATGAAGCAAAACTATTACAACAGGTTAACTCACGTGGAGCCCAATGTTGAAGCAAGATGTATAAAGCCCATCTGGGACACAGAAGAATGGTAGAGCAGAGAATTGAACTTGGCTCATCCATGCCCTAAGAAGCAGCCTCAGTCATTTAGCTGAGGTCTGAGAGGAAAGCATTGTAACTCCAAGCCAGCAAATAAGAAACCCCCACTATAGGAACATGAATCTTAAACTCCTACTTCTTTCCCAAGAAGTGTACTGCTGGGAAATAATCCAGATTGATTTCCTCCTTTTTTATGAAGGGAGGGAGGAAAGGTCCAAATTCAATTTCACAGCAAGGTAGAAAAGAAATAATTTTTATACCTTGAAGATTTTTAATAAGAAAACTATTATCACCCATTTATAATAATCAGCATTGCTAAAACTAATTAATGATAAAGAACTAAAAATTAACATCTTTGCCAAGGCCACTTAGCTTTCTTCACACAAACAATTATCCAGAAATACAGGGTAATTTCAATTTTGCATTTGCAGTTCTTTTACTCTCAATTGGTTAAACTGTTCATACTACTGCTTCAATACATTTTGCTGATGATTCAAATTGCTCATTTAAGCTGGCACCTTATCAGATGACTTGAAAGACACCTTCACTCTTCTTCCCCAGACTCCTTTTGCCCCTGCAAACATGGTCTCTGCTCCCCTGGCTCCCTGGTCTTCTGAAATGTTCTCTCTTCTCAGGAGTTTGCAAAGTAAAAATAACACGCTGCAGCCTAATAGTCTTGGCTGCCCAGCTCCTAACAACTGTTCCTGGCTCTCCTCACACCTACTCTCCCTGATGCTCGTGAGATCCAGTGTGTCATTACTGGGAAATGCAGCCTCTTCCTCTAATACCGACTGCTCTCAAAATCAACAACTATCGGCAAACCAGAAATAATACCATCTCATTTTCATAGGATGAAACTATCTTCTGGCCAGCCCCACTGTTTTTTTTTTCCTTCTCTCAGAGTTTCAACTGAGTCATTCCCTCTTCCTCACCCATGAAAATAGTATCAACATGGAAGTTTCACAGTTGGGACTTTTTGCTTTATTTTGCCCCAACAACCTCATCAGTTTTTCCTAAACTCAGATATTCTCATGACATTACATACCTTAGAAATGTAAGTTATGCTCTTAATGTTCTGGTAGAAATAATTGCCTCTCTACTGAAAACTTGTCAAATTTCAGGATGATGCAATATGAGAAGACAGAGAGATAATCTTCCAGATTTTTAATAGAAATACTCCTCACAGACCCTTAACTAGTGCAGTGGTACTGAGTGCGACTGCAACATACATGGATAGTAAAAGTTATGTTATCTGAAGTAAAAGCCAAATGGCCCACCAAATAAATTTAAAAATTTTCCATAACGTAAAAAATAGAACATAGAAAATAACTACTGCTCACAGTGGTCTTTCCTATTTACAAATGAGTCTCTGGCTTTCTGGATCAATTTCTTTTTCATTTTGTTTTTCTTTTTCCTGTTATGTGTCTCCACCCCTGGCCTTTGTCAGGGCTTCTCTACAACCTTTCATCCTTACAATATCAAATACATAAGCAGGCTGCTAAAATGGGAAGGATTAAAAAAACGTGATGGGTGTGTGTATGTAGGAATATATATACGTATCTGATAGTTCCTAAAGTATGTTTCTAATTGTGTGTGAGCAGAATATCCACCAAGCTCCCTCAAGCCTTTGTAAGGAACTGAGGGAACATAGAACTGAATATGCACAACTGATGCTTCCTACATGAAATATTCTATTCATCTCAAAGGGACCTCACTTGTTTTCAACAGATAAAGAGCAGGGTAAGAAAACACCCAGATGAAAGCAAATGGAAAAAGAGATCCTCAGATCATAGAGGCATGACGTATTCTTTTTTGGTTTGATACATGCACAGAAACCTTTGAGATAATTTTCACATACTGCTGTATAGTGGGAATAGCCAGAGCTCTGAGAATGAGCACCCATTGAGTAAAGAAAATCATAAATAGGGCACTCCAGTGTCACAGCAGTGCACTTCGGTGCGATGCTGCAGGAGGTGGCCTGGGAGCAGCACCTGCATGAAATTGGTTGCTGGCAGAGCCCAGCAGAGGTGACTGGTGTGTACTGCCCAGCCAAACACATCAACTCTCTGCTGGGTGGAGGGTGGATGCGCAGCCTGATCAGATGCCTTTAGCAAGTGGCACAACAAGCCACTGCTGAGTGCATTCATGTGACTATGGTGTGCCTTACCGAGCCTTCAGTGCTATATGGTACAGAAAATATTATGCCTAAGAAAATGATTGCTAGAGACAATGACATAGAGATGGAGATATCTTCCAGGGTGTGGCACAGATTGGTCTGCACAACAGGAGGGAGAAAGGAGGTGCTTTGACCTCCGAAGGCAGACTTCACAGAGTTCAGCAAAGCCTTTTACCTGCAGTATAAGTGTTTCTTATTCCATGGCTAGCTAGATCAAAAAATGCCACAGAAGGTTAATCCCTGTTTCCAGGAGAATGCCAAGAGATGTGTACAAAGGGATTAGGCGGTAATCACAGCAGATTCTAAAATAATGTAATGAAACAGACTCAGATATAGAGGCATGCCGAAGATAAACCCAAGACCAGCGCCCAGTTTAAAAAAAATGCACAGAACAGGAGAAGACACGCAAATGATGCAGCGCTCAGCAATTGAGGAAAATGCTGCAAATCTTAAAATCCTAGCTGAGCCTCAGAAGAGGCTGAATCAGAGCTACCCATGTTTAACACTAGAAATCATATAACAACCACACAGTTTTACTTCAGTTACTGAGGCATGGACTATGTGGCTGATCAAGAAAGTGAAAGACCAGTTTTCCCAAGCCAGCAAACTTAAGAGATTGAGTGCAGAGGTCCAGGGGACAATGCAGAAGAATTCAAGCGATTGACTAATAAACAGGAATTTGAACATATTTCCTGCCTACCCACAAAGTCACAGTAAAGCAGAGCTGATAGAGTGCACCAGGAAAATGTAATTAAATTCACAACATTTTTCTCATTGAAAAAAATCCTTTCACTAAATATCAAAACCAAAACTCTTTCTAAAACAATGTCAATTCTGATATATCTCACAGCTGAAATAATCACTGGATAAAAAAATTAAAAAGTCTCAACCAAACATTTTCATGCTTATTAAATAAATACAAAGACAACACCTTTCATTTGGGAAATGCCTGACCCATTGTTGCCACGTGACAGGAGAATATAGAGGAAAAAGATGTAGGTCTCATCTTTTACATTTTCCTGAGTACCTGCTCCTCCTCTCTGCTAGAGAGAGAGCTTTGACCTAAGCAAGCATCGACTTCAAACAAGTCTCTGGAGGTCTTGTAGTCTAACCTCTCACTTGCAGGAAGACCACAAACGCCAGACCTAGACAGCCATAGTGTTATCTAAACAAGTCCCACAAACTTCCAGGGATGAAGAAATATCCCACAACCTCACTGAACAACCTGTTCTAGTGCTATAATACCCTCCTGCAAGAAAACTTTTCCTAACGTCCAGTTTGAACCTCCCAGGTTGTCCACTGTGCCCATCATCCCTTGTTTTATCAGCTGTAACTAGCAGGATTAACTTGCCTTCATCATCTCCCTAACTATCTTTATGCCTAGCCAAAGCCAAGCTCCTGTTGCTGGAGCGGCATGAGCAATGAGTATATGCTATATAAGATGACTATATTAAAAGTACGGTATACTCACGTTCTGCAAGCTCTCAGCCTGTAGGAAATACATCACTCGGGTATGGCAGCAGGACAGCACCCCTTGTGCAGCTCCAGTCCAGCTGACTTGGTACATGGGCAGAAGATGCACATAGGCGTTCGTAAAATATTTCATGGGGAAATCCTGACAGGCAGTCTGACCTTTAGCTTCTCTGTCGGAAGTAGTCCAGAGCTAGCTTTGGGAGGCCGCATGGCTACATTCTAAGCTGTGGCCCAGTGTATACACAGAGCATGGTGGTGACAAAGAGGAAAATACAGTCCTCTCACATTCCTGAGAAAACTACACCTGCTAAGCGTTATACTGAACAGTAAAATACATCTTCAGTAACTATATAGTTGTACCAGACTTAAAAACAGTTTCTTTCAATGTGCTTACTGTTAGGCTTATGTGCAATTAAGCCAAGAACGGGATTACCTGCATGCTTGTAATCGAACATAAAGACTTGCTGGACCAGATCTTTATTATCTCCATATCTTAAAATTGTGATTACTGATTCACACTGCTCAGTTTCTCCATGTTATTGTATTTCCTGCTATGCCATATAGAACTTTTTTCCTATTAGTTTAAGCAGATGTTTTAATTTATTCTTTATTTTACATTTTATCAATGCCTATCACACTGGAATTTAGGCAGAGGACCAACTTCAGAACCAAACTTTTATAGAGGGATTGTAAGAACAGTCAGGCAAATGGGTTCTTCACAGCTGTGAAGTTGTTACTGTATGGTATATTTACAGTATATAAAAGATACTCGTGAACAGAACAGGTGGTAACTTCAGAATTTACCTGAAATCAGATTTTGTCCCAAATTTCAGTAGGTCCTTGCAAGTTTGACATTTGGCAGTTTTATTCTTTCTGTCTCCTCATTTTCTCTTCTAACATCACACATTCCAGTTTTCTGAAAAGAGATACATTTCTAAACTCTTAAAAAAATATTTTGAAAAGGTTAAAAAATAACCCTAAACTGTTAATGAGTCCAGCAGGTTAGAAGATTTCTTACAGTCAAAGTTATGAGCAGCTGCAGTCTTTCCCACAGACGCAATACAACACTTGACAAAGGCATGGCTTCCTAAATATACAAGCGTGACAAACGTATCAGCTCATCACCTATATGTTTCACAAGTTATTGGAAAATAAACTCTTAATTTAAAACCGGTTCAAGTTTTAAAGTTCTAGCCCAGCTGGGAAACTTTGGCAAATGAGAGCAGCTTTTAAAGCAGTTTCCTTATCCACTGTACCCAAGGTACTGCTTACTTTTCTGAGGTGACTAATGAGTTTCTACAGGAACTCAAAGCCTTTGGGGGTTTGCATCATGTTTTTTATACATGCATAGTAAGTACAAGTTCTTTACACCAAATGATGTACTTTACACTTACTTCATCCAAGTTTGTCAACTGAATTGAGTCACCTCCAGTTGATTTACAAGCAAAAGGATTGTATACTTAAACCTGAAAATCTGCTTCACAACAATTAAGCTGTGGCCTGGTGATCACTCGCTGTAAGGTCTCTGCATTTGGCACAGCATCACTTGCAGATTGATAGATTACCTTTAACAGCATTTTAAGGGCTACATTGTGGATATTTCAGGTTGATGCAAACATTCATTACATGTGATGTCTAGCAAAGTGTGCTATATTATAGAACAGAAAAAATTTAAACAGTGTTAAGCTCAATATCAACTTTAAACAAAAAAGGTAAAAGGCTTTTATAAAAGTTATCTTGGTTACACAGAAAATTTCTAGTCTACCATCTTTAGTTGATTCAGTATTTAAACTTTATGGCTTAATATCCTAAATGAGCCTACCTCTGGCTTTTACGAAAGTATTAATACAGACCAGTGCATCAGAAATCACATAACATTTGTTTGTTCTGTTTTGTCTATAGTCACAGTCCTTTGTATTAATAAACTAAAATATTCATTATAAATTTGTTCCAGAGGGACCCATGGGCCTCAACTGTGTAGCCACAGTCTTATTAAATGTAAGAAAGTATATTGTATTTATATTTTGATTCTCAGATGGCTACAAATCCAGCATGTCTCCCCTAACAGGATACATCTGAACTCCTATAATTCAGCCTTTGGTTGTTAGGATGAGCAGCAGATCTGTTCAACTCATTGCATACTTCAATCAGCTAACCCACACAAGGAAGCTATCATCTACATACAGATAATTTATAGAACATAAGCTTTCACTAGGCTTGAGGGTTTTTTGGCCATAAAATCTGATTATGTCCTAGGATTTAAGGAAAAACCTGTTAGTATTGTTGTCACATAACTAGTTGGATTTCCTTTTCCTTGGTGACAAATCATGCTTTTCTTGTACTGGGGAGTGAGGGATGTGTTGTGTGTCACGCAGCAAGTTCTGCTGGAGACATCTACCTCCTCCCAAAAGCTTCAAAAAGAGCCTAAAAATCTGTGTGTTCATAGTCTCCCAAAGTAACACATTTTCCTTCCAGTTAAATGTGTATTCAACCAGGCTTGACTGTATTGTATTGCACTGAAAGTATGTTAAGGCAGTTGCAAGAATTTTTATTCTCGACAATTTTTCTTGAAGTTCATTTATATCAAATAATCTAGGTATGAACGCTGGCAGAAGTGCAGCCCTTTTCTTAATTCTTTTTGTTACAGATCATTCCAGAAATAATTTGTTTGCTTTATTTAATTATTTCAATACTGCTGCTAAGGTAGCTAGTACATGTTGTTAGTCAAATTTGGTTTAAATATACAGCAGCTGAAGTATAGTCTTTAATTACGAAAGATCTCATATATGTGAGCATGGGAAAGAATGTAAAGCAACCAGAAAGATCTAACTCTCTAACTTTTAGTCACTTGCGAAAAATTTAGCTTTATTTTGCACTGAAGTTGGGATCAGAATGGAGTTGATACCTGGGGCTGAAATCTGCCAGAAGTTTACCATTATTTAAGTTCTAAATTAATTTCAGATTTTTCCTTTATCTCATGAAGATTAACATTCTAAATCCTGATGTTTTCAGAATTAATCAATTCCACTTTACTAAAGAGGAAATTGCTATCTGGAGAAACTGTGAAAGCATCTCAACACTTCTGCCCTCCCCTGCCTCACTTATTGAGGGTTTTTTTTGTTTGTGTGTTTGTTTTTTTAAACTTCCATGAAAAAAAAATTTCTTCTTAATACTGATGAAAAAAAAAAAATCCACCAAGAAATAAAAAAACCCCACCACCCAAAAAAAAAACCCAAAACAATCAAAACAACAAAAAAACTAACCCCAAAACACAAGCACGAAGAATAACAAACTCTACGTCTTATATTCCCACTGAGATCACTGGGGGCCACATTCAACAAAGAACTGAAGGACTTAAGAGGCAAATACTTCTGCGCTTTTCTTTTCTACGTCTGATGGTGGTGTGAAGGTAGCAGGTGACATTATGTGCTGTACAATCCTGTGCAGAGAAGTAGGAGAGCAGGTGCCTCGCACGGGGTTGGCAGCAGCCAGGCTACTGAGTGGAAAGCTACTGAAAACCTACCGTTGGGAAACAAAGGAGTGAGAGTATTCAAGCCTTCAGCTGCTCTGCCCAGGACCACTGCAAATGCAAACAGCTTCTTTTCCCACGCTTTGGAGCAGTGTAAGAGCTGGAGTCTTGCCTGCAAAGACCTGGGCCCAATTGCATGCTTTCCTTTCCTCAGCCAGCACCCTGCACCCCTGCCCTGCCGCAGCCCAGCTTGGGCTGAGCAGGGCGGCAGAGATGTGCTGTGGCACCACCCTTGTCAGCCTGTGGATCAGCCAAAATGGTGTGCAAACAAACCTCCTGTGGCTTCAATCCTCTCGACTTCACATGTAACCTGTAGCACAAGCTGCAATGTCTGCCCAGGACAGGGATCTTCTAGGGTATGCACACACACACACAACTACTGAATACCCTTGAGAGCTCAACCAGGACAGCTCATAGAAGTCTAGTGATTTCAGAACAGGGAGTAACTAGGGCCTAAATTCAAACTCAGAATCCCAAAAATCCTTTTTCAGTTACTCCCTCATCTCCAAATTCAGTCACAGAAGTGGCTGCTCAGATCTTTCCTGGCACTGGTCCCAAGGGCCAGAATATATTTGCCTTTATTCATCTTGATAGTATTTTTCACCAGGGGAGTTCGCTAATATTTAAACTATGTGCAGTGGAAAGTATTGCTCAAAGTGAGCAATGGTGGCAAAATCTATTCCAGGCGAAGAAAATTAAAAAGAAAGAAAGAAAATAAAAGAGCAATTGCAAAGGCTGTGGAAAATTTAACATGGGCATTTTTTAACATCAGAAAATTCTAGAGGCTTCCAAATAAACTCATAATTCAGACGCATTTGAGAGACAGCAATGCATCAAGAATAGATTTTTAGTAGGTTATATCCTTGAAAGAAGGTAGATGGTATAGCGGACAAAATAAAGTTGTTGGAGGCCTAATACATTGCAAGTGGTTTGTCAACTACAGCAGTGCATTCTTAAAAGATATCTATCACACATACACACAAAATGTCTCAAGTGAATTTATTGACTAAAATCAGTTCCACAGAACCAATTAGTATCTTACACAGGCCGCCCTGCAAGGCTTATGAGGCCATCCATCACTTGTCCATTTAGCTATTTAGCATTTGTTCCAGCAATTTGTCACACTGTCAGAACGGTAGCATTTCAGAATAGGAGTTTTTGGTTGAAAGAAATCTAACTCAGATAGTGCAGTTATTTCTTTTTTAAAAAGGCTTAGACAAGATTTATTTTTTTATTATTTTTAACCTTAAGCATCTTATTTGGAAAGTGACATTAATTCTTTGTATTTCAGAGGTTCTACATATAAATCAATTGTTTTATATGAGAATTTAAAAATATCATGCAAAATGGAATTACTTCAATGCTCATCAAAAATTGACAGTTCTGACATCACATACTACCTTATCTTACAGCTGCAGTGCTTACTGCACTTTTTATCACTTTTTCCATCTAGTCATTTGCTTTTACGTTCGTTTCTAGGACTTTCTTAATTTCACAGCACCGAATGAATCACAAAAAATACACTTCCATTGAATGAAAGGAGAAGTATCAACATAACATTCACATGTCTAGTCCTAAGGTATTTTAGATTTTTCAGGCTCTATACATCTAAAAGGAAAGAAAAAGGACTGCTTCAGAGCTTCAGTTACCTACCTCCAGATATTTACAAGTATAAATTAATATCAATGTATAAAAAATAAAATGTAAAAGAAATATTTCAAATTCAGCTATCTCTAAGTATTTGATATCCACAGGTACTGGGAACCATTTCAGAAGGCTGGCATTCACTTTAAAACATATCCAGAACATTTTGCCTGAATAACATGTAGGAATTAGACTAACTTAATTTCTACATTAAACGAAAACAGCTACATTAACTATGTAAGGCAACCTGTTAACACCTTGTCAGAGAACTCTTGCAGTCCTATCGCATGTGGTTGTATGTCCACACACCTGCTACTCTGCCACTTCACAGACTCCACCAAAATGAATAGGAGTTATTCAATAACTTTCAGATTTGTTTATTGTTTCAGAAGCAGACTCAGCTTTAATGACAAGAGCACGCAGATCAGAGGTCTGCTTTCCTGATACCCTGTAGAGTTTCCCGATTTACATTTCTTACAACGTGGCTGCAGAAAAGAAGCCTGGGAATCAAATGCCATCTCTGCATCTGAATGCTGTTAAGCAGCTCCCATGGCATTTCTTCTCGACTCTCAGCGTGCATCTGTCACTAAGCTCACTCCCCAAGATAAAACAGCAAATGTGAACTCCTGAGGGAAAGAGCATCCAGTAAAAACCTTTCTTGAAGCCCTGAGAATCCTACAGCTCAGTCAATTATCAGGTCTTCAATCAGTGTGCCCATTTCACCTTGTATACAGAAGGTTTTGCAGTATACAAGTGTTAGGTAGGAATATCCAAATGTTTAACATATACAAAGCAAAGTGAATAGCTATGTGTAAAAGGCTTAGCAAATTTCTCTAGATAACACTGAAATTGTCACTGCTCAAAAACCCCCCGAAAATCCTCCCCTCTGTTTTGCTGAGTAATCTTAGCATTAAATGTCTAACAGTTTTGAAGTGTGTATTTTATTTTTCTCTACTCGTTTGTGTCTATAATTAATAGCTTCTGTCAATTATATTGGTATCTGCTAAATGTCTCTGGTTTTTTAGCCTGCCTGTAGAAGATGCACCTATCTTAGATCTAGGTTACTATGCCTACACAAAAAATATTATTTCTATTTAGTCAGAATACCATAGCAGTTCTTTCAATGCAGTAGAAAAAACAGGGGTAAAAGCAAAGAACCTGGAGGATGGACCAAGGAGGCAAGGAGTTGGTGCTCAGCAGACACATCCAAAAGGCCCAGACAGAAGAGGAGAAGGTGCACACGCACATAGGGATGCTGAGCCCAGCAAGCAAAAACATTCTCCTGCAAGTGTTGGGTGCTGTCATCTACTTATCTTTGGAAGAGGGTTTGCTTATTTGGTTTTTTTTGAGTATATGTCCAACATCAAAAATCATAAAATAAACAAGCAAAGTTATTCCAGCCACAGAAAAAAAATACTCTGAAAACAAACATTGCTGGTGTTAAACACAAGCCTGTAGCGACAGCTGCCCACAATCAGCAATTCATCAGTTCATCCAACCTCTGTCTTTCAGGACATCTTGAAAACCTATGAGTCAGGAACTGCCAAAGATAGCCAGCAACATATATCATGGGATGCCTTGGGCCTAAAGATAGTGGCAATTCATTCTACAAGAAACCTGAGAAAACTAAAAATTAACTAGAAGACAGGATATCATAATATTTGCATTCTCCACTCCCCTTCCCCCCCCCCTCAAAAAAAAAAAGCCACAAAAATCCTCTGCAGCTTCTGATTTGCTTTTCATTCTCTTTTGTAAAGGAAGCTCCAGGTCAGCTCCCAGAATTTGCAGAGAAGCTTTTGGGGTTTAATAGCCCAGAGTTAATCGTTATTCATTTGGCACATTTGGTACAGAAGGGAGGTCAGAATTAATTTCTCGCTTAACCAAGGCTGAAATTCACATCTAAAGTATAAAAAGCTATAGCTGCTACTGAAGTATCATTCAGAGTAAGACTATTGCAGCAAGAATTTGTCCTGAATATAAAAAGAATCTGGGAGCAAGTACTGTCTCAAACAGAAAGATGGAAGTTGAAAAAGAAAAATAAGAAATAACCCAAATTCATCATGAAGGGCCAAACACACCTCTGCCTGCCTGTGTGTAGCTGCTGTCAGTGACAAGAGAATTGAGCTCTAACCTGCAGCTTTGCCATCAGCTGGCACTCTGGGCAGCTTGGTGAACAGCTGATTGGAATCACATAATCAGGTCAAAAATGTTTCACAATGGCTCTAAGTGTGGTTGTTATCAGAGAGTGGCTCAGAGGTATAAAGATCAATTACTATTTAGGTAACATTCAGTGAGATACATTAATACTTCCATCAAGATGGGGAAAGGAAAGTAAGTCTGATGAAGCAGAGGCAGGATTTCAAAATGAGTACAGAACTGCTTTCCATTATAAACCTTTCTGGAGACAGAAAAAGCTGAAAATTAAATAAGGCAGCATCTGTAAATAATTGCATTAAGTATTAAACTTTCCTGAAAAGACATCATGAAACTATGAAAGTTTATGTAAACAAAGCAAAATCTTTGGACACACAAATGCTTTGTCCTAGGATGCCCTACTTCAGCGAAAATATTCTTCCACACTTTCTTTTTATTGTGCCACCTGCCTGCTGCCATCTGTTGTTTCTTGTCCCACTGGTAGATTTTTAAGGTCACTACAAGGAAGATGACTTTTTTTTGTTATGTGTATCATGTCAGATTAAAAAAAAACTGTCCAAAGCAGACATGTTGATTAGGCACTCCCATTCTATAAATGTAATTTAAAAAATCCTGCCTGAATCTGAATATATATGATATAGACAAGTTGCTTTGACTTTCAAATTCTCTAGACATTATGCATTATCTAATCCTTGTTCGGATTAGGTATTTTGGCATTGCTTTGCCTGTCTCTCCAAGAGGCCCCATTTAATAACATTCTTGGTGTGTACCTACTACAAAGTTAGGCATATATAAATTGCCATTTTGTGAATCCAGGCAATGATTCATATTTTCATTACTTTCAGGTATGGAAAAATAAGTAGAAAAGCTAATTCTGAAGCCAACAGCAGCATATTTGCCTACAGACATCTTTCATGTAAACAGGTCCTCAAGTTTAGGTTCAGAGGAATGTCTACAGAGGATCAACGTTGCTTGGTGCTTGCATCAAGAACAAAGTTGAAAATGTTCTGCTACACCAAGCAGACAGGGACAGATGCTCTGATAAAGGAAATGCCAGAGGCCACATTACCATTCCGTTGTCCTATCACACTTGCTCTCTGTTTCCAAAATGCCTATACCTTACTGACTTCTTGAGATGAGATGGAAGGCAAAATTCTCAGTGCAACTGTAAAAGCCACACAAATACTATTTTTAGGTAGCAACAGAAGCAGCTAAATGGAGTTTACACTATTTCCAAGGACTTGTTAAAGCCATGCAACCCTGCTTAGTTTGGAAGCAGATAAACTATATGAAAATGTGGCTATAACAGTGATGTTCACCCAGGAAGCAAAATATACTGCTAAAGGCATTCTGATACTGGTTTAATTACATCCATACTCAGAACTGTATTGGTATAAATATTTCTACATAACAACAGAAAAAAAATATTTACAGGCAAAGACTTTGTACCAGCATCACTTCAGAACAAATCAAGCCACCACATACATACAGTCTATCTGCCACCTCACTGACAGGAAAGATTGTCCTGTACTGAAAGGTCACTGGATGTCAGCAAAAATCTCAAAGCTGCGAATTCCAATGTTGCCATTTCTCCGCACGTTGTTGCTCTGTCATTCTCAGGGCACCAGTGGCATTATTACTACCAGACTGATCTTTCTCACTTCATTTCTTACTGAATTTTCTGAGCTTTAATGCCTGCCTTTACAACACAGGACTGGGCAGTTTGCAAAATAATGCTAGAATACACAACATATTCTAAAATTAATAAAAATGTCACACACACATCCAGTAAATGCAGTCAGTTAAGAGACCATCAAAGAAGTCTGAAACATGCATATATAGAAGCCAAGTGTGATTCTGACCTCAAAGATTGCCTTACAATGTGAATTACCATTCCAATGAAATCAGTGGCATTATCCCCAAATCATCATAGTTTATAATACAAGCAGATGGTTACCCAACACAACATAGGATGAGGAATTTACCAAAGATGTGTATTGGTCTCAAAGAAAAATCTGGAGGAAGTACAAAAGTCTATAAAATAATTTTGCTTTTAATGTAGTTTTTGTTTTTACAGTTATTCTGGCAGAAAAAAGTAGATGAAGCTATGTGATGGGGGAGTTATATCTTTTATTATATCAGAAAATTTATTCTTCTCTATTCTGCTTTTCCCTAGAAAATTCAGGAGGTAGTCAAATTATAACATCCAGCATACTGTGAGATTAGTTAGAATTTCAAAACTGTGTTGAAATTGTAGAAAATACTTGGACTTCTAGTCAACAGTTCTTTAACTGAAAATTAAACATGATATTCAAAGAAAAAGTATTTTTTTATAAAAAGATGAATCATCCTTGTTTCTCATTTAAAGTCTGGGGATGTAGCCAATCTTTTATCTGTGTTCTCAAAGGAGATATTTCCTATTAAGAAATAAAAAAATTGTTTTTGTCTTCTTTATATATTGTCATGGAAGACAAGTCATAATGAAAAAAAAAATATAATGTTTCTCATTTCTTTGGGTCACTTTTCAGCAATAACAGCAATGCTAAAATTTTTCTGGAGATAATACAGAATCTGATCGCTTGACAGATGTCCATGGAAAATGTTACCTACACAGGTGTTCTTCTGTCTTGCTAGTTTGGGGAAAGAAGAAATTAAAAACAAACTGTACAGCAAATGAGGAAAAAAGCCCCAAACTATTTTATTACTCCTGCATTTTCTGATTTCCTTTGCAGCCTAACATCTCTAGTTAATCACTGTAAGTTTGGAAGCCTAGTAAATCCAGGAATTTGTTTGTAGAGTAGTATATCAAAGCTCTAAGTAGCTTCTGTTACATGGCTCCGGATTTAGTAACTCCCTTTAACAGCCGGTGTAGCTAGAAGCATTTTTGCCAATATGACTGATTTATTACTAGCCTCCGAACCTCCCTTCAAGTCTCACTCAAAGCTCATGATTAGTTGATGTTCGTAGCAATATAAGTGGTCTCCATGGATTCTTGAAATAAAACATTTTACAAGTCTCATCTTTACATTTGATTGGTATTGAATCTTCTCTTACATGAACCACTAAAATTTATAAGGGAATTTGCCCAGTTAAGGGTTAATGGATTTGGAAAAGAAGAAACAAAACAAAAACACACCATGAAAAAAAAGGCTCATTAGGTATTAGGAACTCTGTGGATTAGATGTGGATGTACTGCTCATTGCAAATGTTGCCTGACACACTTAATTCTTTTTTAGACAGACTTTAGGAGTACATTTGATTTTTGAAAGTGAAACAAATTGAAACAGTGAATTCCTTGTAAATTATGTTCATTATTTGTTGATGTATTTGTTAAATCTGTGGAGAGATTATAAGTATTTCAAAACATGACTGACTTCTTGCCGTACATTTATACTGTTCCTAGTGCAAATGAGTGCTGATCAATGACTTGGATGATACTAATGCACAAATGTTCATATTGTTTCTGTTTCCTGGACTGCCTAAGAAACTCAGATAGAGAAGACGCTAGAAAGATTCACTTAGTAGCCAGGTAGAGGGCATTTTGTGTAAGAACAGCTAGATGGTTGGCACAAAGACATGAAAAAAATTACCTCAGGAAACCTAATTGAATGAAGTGTTGCCTACAACCTATGTTATTTTTCTACCCATGACAAGACCTTCTGTCTTAAATTTAGTTTTCACTAATTACATTCACATGCACTGTACACATATGCTGCAAAGTATGCCACCAAATCATTCCATTTAGTAGGTTCTGTACCCAGGCTCTAGAAAGAGTTTTTCAGGCTCCTTGACAGGAAAGAGACAATAATCCAGTAGCTTAATCTCTTTGAACTATATAACTAGGGATTTGGGAAAAAGCCCATATTAGATCTTAAAAATAAAGTACTAAGACTGCAAGTTAAAAATACATTTACTGACAGTACTGCTCTCCAGCCAATGCCTTTTCCCAAAATACTGTAAATTAACAGTGCCTTTATGCATCTACCTGGCGGGTCCTGCTTGGAAAAGATTCTCAAAATAATGAGTCTTTGGTCTTATGTCCCAAGCCTGCTCATTCTTTTTTATCTTGCAGCTGTACTTGGAAACCAGAGCTTGCAACGAGCAACAGGAAGCCATGAGGAGGGGAAGGAAACTAAGCACCAGCCCCACATGCCCTTGCAGCTCATTAACACAGAGAAGCAAAGACCTCTGGCCAAAGCAGGTCCATTTGTCATCGAAGTCTATGGCTTCTGCTAGTTCACAGTGACATGCTAGGCTACTTTACTGGCCTACTTTGCATACTGTAACTGGGAAAATCTACAAGTCACAGGCCAGTTGTGCTGACCATCCTACCATATATACCTGTCATTCTTCATACACTGAGCAGGGTCCTCTCTCAGCTATGCTTTCTTTGGAGAGCCAATGAGCACACATATGTGGTGGGGAGGGATTGTGGTGACCAGACTCCCCTCCTGAAACTTCTGGTAGGTGAGAGAGAGGAGCAGCAAAATGGAATTTCCTTTCCATCTGTTCCTGTAACTTTTCCACTTCCCCGAAAGACTGTACAGTCTCTCCACAGCTTGACATAATGATGATAACAAAAGTATTCAGCACGGATATGGCTTTTTTTTTTTTTTGTATTATTTTCTCAGTAGCTGAAATTTTCTTGTTTTAAGAAAAATGTCACATGCATCCAATAAGCAGCCTAGCAAAAAAACATGAATCTAGATGTTTACACAAATATATTTTTCTATTCTAAAACACATTTGCCTTCTTCACCTGTTTTTAATCATTTTAGCAGATATTAAATTACATATTAACTAGCAATGTTGAAGTCCAGCAGCAGTTACTGAATTGCCAACTTGCTTTGGTATCTAGGGACACAGACAGGAGATCAACCAAGCCACACAAGATCAACCATGGCTGATCAGGACAGCCATAATCTCTCTTACCCTCATAAAACATCCCTGGTTTTGCCAAATTTTTCTTCTTTCTGTAAGATGTCAGAGCAACCCCTTAAGAAAGGGGAACTGCCAGCACCCATGTGAAGACTTACAGCTAGTTTTCTCCCACTTCTTCTGACAAGCATGAAACCACACCCTGCTGAGAAACTTCCAACGTCTTCCCCAGTAGTGCAGGGACCTGCTGCACCAGGGAACTAATGAACCATTTATTTTCTGCAGAAAACAGATAAAGTGTCATATTACTATTATTCCAGTTTGAAAAGCTTCTTGCTACATGCTGAAGCACCTTTCTCCATGCAATATTTAAAACACGCTCTAATCCCTGTGAGATGCTGATAAGCCTGCTTGGAGGCCTAAACTCTTTGGTCAGCTGAAGAGTGGTCTTAATTGTTTCTCTGCTCCTCCTCCCCCTTCACTCTTGTTTTAACTTTTCTCTTCCTCTCTTTTTTTGTCTCCCCTTCATTTCATTCTTTGCTGAAATGTATCTTTCCTCACCAAACCCACAGATTAAATTCAAATATATCTTCCTACAGTCCTTTCTTTTAACACGGTTTGACTATGCATGCGAAATGTCATCTGTACAAATGTTCACGAGCTAAAGCCTTACTTTCCATGTGTATTTATGTGAGCATGTATAGACCACTCAAAATGTAATTATTTCCCAAATCATTTTTTTCCACAATACCATAGGTGTTTTTCAAAAACTGAAAGAAACCTGACAAGAATATTTGAGATCACAGAAGATATTAAAAAAACAATTTTAAACTTAAGCAGCAATGTTGCAAGGAAAGAAAAGGGAGTGCAAAAGACTCCCTTTAAGAAGCACAAATACAATTTATCAGAAATTTGTACCACATACTAAGCAAAGTGAAAAATTTTGAGGATTTTTTTAAAATGAAGTAACATTTCTATAAAATGAAGGCTATTTATGCAGTGGTGAATGTAGAATTAAAGTGATTCTTAATTAACGTGATTAATTAAATGAGTAAATGCTGAACTACTATATTTCTTCGCTCAAACCAAATGCAGGATTCTCTTCAAATATATCATGAAACAGATATCTTACAGTTAATTACTGTTAATTAGTAATTACTGTTGTGATTTCCAGTGATTCCATGATGCTGCTTGCCTTAACTGAGATAAGACTTCAGTCCTCAAAAAAAATGAAAAAGAAAATTATACTCATAGTGTTTAATTCTGTAAACATTTATGCATATCAGGAACTTTTTTAATGTTAGTAACACCTCTGAGGCAAAAGGAACTTTCAATTTGATGTTACTAAAACAAAGGTCTTTACAATACACAGACCTCCAAAAGCTGTTGTCTAATAACACTTACTAGCCACTTTAACACTTTATCTTTTCAAGTTTCCCAGGCATGGAACCAGGAATGTGACACTGCATCTCTCAGTCTTATTCCTCTCCCCCCACCTTGGCAGCCTCTGATCATTTGAAGTAACAGTGTTTTTACAGCAAGCCTATTTCAGCTAGCATAGGCTCCACCTCAATCAAATAAACTGTCCCCTTACACAATGCCTCTTCTCCCTTTGGCCATGTAATGGATGCAATCCATCTTTGTCCACCAAAAGTACAAAAAGCAAATCTGCTTTCCTATGTAGACACCAGAGTTTAGGAACAAACTGACTGATAAAATGCATATAGTTGGCTACCAGCTTCCTCCTCAAGATCTCAAAAGTCTAAACATGCTTGGCAGCACTCTGCTTGCAGGATTTGTGAAGTACAGACAGAAAACAAAGGCACCTTTAAACAAAACAAAACAAACCAGTCAAACAAAAAATACTAGTGGATTCCTATGCTGTTTAAAAAAGCTTTACCTGACATGATATGATCCAAACCTCTTTGATGCACCTCCTCCTTGTCAGAATTCCTTTCTCACTACTAATTTCTTTTGATTGCATTTTAGAATCTATGTCAAGCACACATACCAATTCATGCATGAAAGTTTTAAAACAGATTTCCATTGATTTTTAGCCATTCCTCCTTATTACAGAAGTCATCACACACAACCAGGAGTCAAAGAAATAGAAGAGAGTAGATTTATATTGAGAACTACACAAGCAAGACATCAAGTTTTCTATTAAGCAACAGTTTAGCATCTTGGAGCAAGCAGCTTTTCTACACTATGTAATTCCAGCTTGTCCATACATATCCAGTCAAAGGAAGGCTCATGGCCAGCAGGGAGATTCAAACATAAGCACAAACAAAAAATTATTCTTTGGCTATGGATAAAAATAAAAGGTTATTGTCTTCATTGATAATTTCTCCTAGGAAACAGGTCTCCAAGGAAATCAAAACCATGAAAATGAAAGCACGATGTTCATTTGGCTGACTGATTTCTGTCCTGACTTTGTTTGCCCCTTATTTCTGACACAATTCTACAGTCATTATAAAATTCAGTTAATTGAATAATTAGAAATGTTTGCTTATCACCACCCTACCACAACTTCATTTCCCTTTGGGGGCTGCACTTCCCATATTACTTCTCACGATCGCCTTCAATGAGTAACTTCAGACTCAAGACTAAAATGCCTGGGAAGTCTGAGCTTTTACCTAAGCTAGAGTGAGCAGCTGTTTAACAAAGTGAGTTTTCATCAGGAAGTACTGAACAAGACCAATTCCTGAAACATACTTCTTTTAACAAATTTCTAAGTCCTTATGGAAAATTTGCTTAGTTTCCCAAAAGATCATACACTAAAACCTGAATTTCTGGTCGTCCAAGGTTCCATGACCTGCTCCTACATTGTAGAGGCAAAACACCACTCACACACCTTTTCTATGGCTACCTCTGTCTACACTCCCTATCAGTGCTGCTGGGCACTTGAACTCAGAATCCAAGGCTCAGCTTGCTTAAAATTTGCGAAGGAAAAATGTAAATACTTTCACAGATAATACTCCTAACTCTTCACTTCAAAACTGCTATTTTTCTCTTCTCACAATAGAACGTTTCCTTCTCAAACAAAATCTTCAACTTTTTAGAAGCTTTAGTCTCAACTCAAACTTACTAATACCTCAGAGCAATGGTTTTCAAGATGCAGTCTGCAAAGCACTCAAGGTTTGTGGATATCTGTAAGGGTAACTTGAAAAGGAAACATGAAAAATTCAAGCTGATAGTCAGAGGCGCTTTAACTCACCATACAGAGATCTGCATCTTCAGTGGAGAAGGTTGAGAGGGTCAGAGATCAAAAAAGGTTGAAAACTACAAGCCTATAGACTAAAATACAAGAAGGTTCAAGTGAGTCGATAAATTTAGACTCGGATCTAAATATGTCTGTCTAACTGCAAATGCAGTGAGCTCCTCTCCCACTTTCCCTGCTGAGCTACACAAAGAGCCACTCTATAGTAAAGGAATGACCGCAGTTCAAATAGAACCAACACTGCCTATAATGACTTGGGTCAGGGAGTGCTGTCATTTGGATGGGGTTATCCAATCTATCAGCAAGCCTTTGTTTTTGCACTGTCTTGCTGGTTTTGTCTAGGAGAAGTAACACAAGAGGAGATCAAATGTACTATGTTCCCTCTTTCAGGATGAACTCTTGATGCCACAAGCACAGGCTGAGCAGACCCTTCTCTCTAATTGCTATGCTAATCAATACCTCAAGAGGTGAAGCTCACCTCACCCACTCACACCCCCACAAGCCCCACACCCCCTAATAAACCTCTCGCTCTGTTCTAGGAAACAAAATACTTACAGCCCAGATGTGTACTGTTTCTCTCCAGATAAATAGATCCCAAGTGTGTATTTCTGTGTATTAAACCATGCACAGGGGTAGGGGAGAAAAGTGAATTGGGGAAAAAGATTTTATTGCGCCAATAAGATGAAAACTGCCTTCCTCTCATCAACCACCCTCATCAAGGCACCCTCTGCCCATGTCACTGCTGTGTTTATCTTTTTCCCTTCATGGTAGGGATGCTGAATCCTGATGAGCCGTCAGGGCTCAAGCCCAGTCCCAAGCTTTCACATTGATTTAGGTGACAGGCACCTAGTACTTGGCCCCATGTTTCACACATAAATGGCACCAATAGTAAGGCAACATTTAGGGACCAGTGTGTAGCTATTGGGATTGCAGCATCAGGTGTGGGCTTTAATAAACACATTAGAGATAGGAACAGAAACTTCTCTACCAATAGAAAATGGAAGATTTTGGAATAATTTAAAGAAAATGCAGGAAGTCTGCAAAGAGTTAGAATCTAAAAATTACATATACATTTGAAATAAATATTACATAAATTTACAGAAAGCAATTCACAGATATTCCCCTGATAACATTATCATTCTCTATAATACAAATTACATTTTTTTTTGATGATGCAGTACTGTGTAGCACAGAGTCTGTAGAGAAAACATTCTGCTGGAATGATGCTTTGCGTCACTATATTCACTAATAGAACCTTATGTTGCAATAAATACTGAAGTGAGTTTTCAGCATATAAGGAAGTAAGCCTGGATCAAGAACTGTAATGCATTTCTCTAATATGAAAATATAACAGAGATTTAAAAGATGTTTTCCTTCCCTTCCCCTCCCCTCACCCCCCATCTGGAAACAGTGTAGTATTTTGGCTTTTATTACCTTTTTAAGGCTGTTTTTAGTGCTAATTCTATATGTATATATAAATCTGCTTTCTAAAGCATATTGCAACCACTCTCCATCCCCACCCACCCCTTTTAATAAAGCGAGGAAACAAGAACAACAGCCACTAAAGAATTGTGCTATATAGATTGCACCACGCAGTGATCTGGCACTGTCACCTCCCTGGGTCATCACCTTTCTTCTAGCGACTGGCATATCTGATCTGACACAGCTCTGTTCATCTCCTCAATGGCCATTTCCCTCCCTTGAACCTCCCAAAGGCAAACCCCAGGACTCTGCACTTTGTCCGACACTTTAAGCATTTTCATGAGGAGAGGTGAGAGAAAACGTCAGTCATCACTAGAAATATTGCAGTCCCAGCTGCACTGGTGATGAAGGAAGAATATCATTTATGTGACTTCTGCATAAATACGTATATTTCCAGCTTGCATTTTTCTGAGGGGAATAAAAGAAATGCAGGAAGGTTTGGACTCCTCTGACCGTTACATTCACCAGGTTTTCTCCTTGCTCCAGTCACCCAATTTTCCAGTACTTAATAGATCAAAAAAAAAAAAAAAAAAAAAA
>Ga0065711_1002120_pt1 | contig 65666 bp, 37 predicted proteins | sample Hoacrofraction12_FD_59098 | JGI IMG/M metagenome (GOLD analysis project Ga0065711, IMG submission 59098) | Hoatzin crop microbial communities from Cojedes, Venezuela - Epithelial fraction 12 v2 (version 2) | ecosystem: Host-associated > Birds > Digestive system > Esophagus > Crop | place... | reverse complement strand
TTTTTCCTGGTGGGTTTTTTTTTTTTTTTTTTTTTTCCCTTTTCCCCCCAGTTTTAACTTTTTTTTTTTCTCATGTTTTTCCATCAAGAAAAGGTTCAGATTGTTACTGTTCTGCTGGATAACTCATTTGGTCCTATGTTTAGATACATCCCCAGAGAGACATGGGAAATCTGACAGCTATCCATCTTCTAATGAATGGTCCAGATAGTGCTACGTATAATGTGAGTGTACTTTACACTTTTCAACTGCGATTGAATGTCACACAGAGCGAATACTCAGCTTATCTGGAAAAACTGACATTAGCAGCTATAGCAGGTCACTCATTAAGAGAGGTTCCATGTGAAGAAGTAGGAATAAATTACCAAAAAATAGAAGGGGTTGTACAGTCATTCTGTGGTCGTGGTGTATTTTTGTTGTTGTTGGAATATCAGTGCGAAAGAATGCTCAGATACGATCTGTCAGCGTGCGGGCAGGATTAAGAACATGAAACTCACTTACAGAGAGAAAAGCTTTATTGCTCTTGCAGTACACTTGGGTACGTTTGCAGCCTCCTCAGTCATGAATAAGAAGGGTCAAGACACTTTTTATCACTCTTTGGGTGCGCAGAATTGCATTACAGGATGGTATTATGCCCAACTATGATTACTACCAGACGTGCATTTTTTTGCTATCAAGAATTTGCAATAAAACCAGCGTGAGTTCATGTGAGTTTTTGTGGCATTCATCCAGAATGGTTTCCCACTGAACACCATGCCAGGTATTTAAAGCAATAAGGATATCTGCCTGATAAGTTATTTTTCTCTCTGGAATCTAATGTTCAGATCCTTCTGTCAGCCTGAGTGTTCTCCAATTGCATTCCAAATTTAGCTAATGATCTTGCAATACTTTAGACAGAAAGTGGAAGTGAACGCACAAAGTGCCAAAAGAAACTATGAAAGAAGTCTAGATGTAGCTCAGTAATAATTCATGGTTGATGACATTACCAGAGGTGATGAGTTTCACACACATACACATTTAGAGGAGATGTATTATTTTATAAAATGGAAAGCTGCAAAATCAATAGGAACAGAGTGCCAGGAGCAGACATGGCATCCTCATTGAATTTAATAAGCAGACGTTGCCTGATGGTTTTGTTGTTAGAGCATTGTGTTCTCAAACCCATCTCGGCATTAATGTGCATTAACTCGGCTACTGAGAACTCTGCATGAATCTATTGTAGTTCCTGTGTTTGGGAATACAGAACATGGATCCCATTTCATTTCCGTCAAAGCTTTGCTAAGACACTGGTATCAAATGACTTCTGATCATTGTAAACACATGCCATATGGGTTCTTATTGATTGACATGCAAATCTTTGACAGCACGAATCCAGGCCATGTCAATCACTGGCTGTCAGCATGACAGTCACTCTTCTTTTTGCTGTGATTAAATTATAATGCCATTAGGGGCTCACTACATTTTATAAGACAGCAACATTGACAGAGCTAAGAAGCTGCAGCGGAGCTCGTGGCTCTGACGCTGGAAGGAAAGGATCAGGCAGCACTAGCGACTGGTAGAGTCGCTGTTCGAGCCTGTCAGACGAGATACCCAGACTAGTAAATATTAAGCAGTCCCTGCGCATTTTCTGGGGTCTCCATGGGATGCTTATCTTTCATGCAGTAATACCACCTGTCACATTATTTGATGTCTGGGCCCGTGTTCTGTGCTAATTTTCAAACACATGCTACTGTTACAAAATATTTTTTCAAAAGAGTATATGCTTTATTTCCAGTTTTGTATCTACTCCTCTGATTTAATATTGATATCTGGTTATTTTGTTTTGACTTTTATATCTTCTTGAAACAATATGTGATAAGTTATGCAAGATAAGACCTATTTAATTTTTTGGCTGTTTCATACCTTGGGTCTGTATTGTTTTGGGGCAAATCTTTCTGTCTTTTTTTTTTTTTAAATAAATGTGTGTGTACACACACACACGTGTATACATACATGCATAAGGATATGGGATGTGTGTATATGTATGACTTTCTTTACATAAGAATTTAGGCCGTTCAGAACTGACCATTCAAAGCTGTAGATCAGTTAGACAAAGTTTCTAGTTTACTCTGTGGCTTTTGAAGGCTTTCTTTGCAATTGCTTTGTTTATTTCAAAGATTACACATAAATTAGGAACATTTCACTAAATGCTGAAAGACGAATGAGAGGTTGTTCATTTAGTTTCTATGACTATGTATCTTAAATCTCAGATGTCAGTTCAGATACATGGCTGGGTTGACTTCTGGATGTTAATAAATATTTAGAAATAAGACACCCAGAGAAAAATATCAGGATGTGGTAGGAGGCTGTAATAGATCTTTACAAGGACTACTGCTGCCTCGTTACAGGATGAATGACCTGTAGTCTGAAGAGACTATTTGTATAGATTGTGATGACAAATAAAGCATAAGAACTTGTGACAAGTATGTTTGTGATGGCTCTAGAAGTCTTTTGAATGTTTTGTTAATGAAAAATAGACTAAAAGCATCTAGAAATCATAAGAATAGCAAGTAGCTAACACATTTCTTCTTGAACACTTACACGTTCTAAACACAGTGTGTTTACTTGGGTTTTATTTCTTTATGATTTTTTTGTTAATAGCGTGCTCTGAAGAAACAGAATTCTAATTTTGTGTTACCTTGTTTGTCATTGCACATACAGAACAGCAACAAACTTTTATTATTTTCTTTTATTTACTCCTGGTTTCTGTTTGGGAAGACCAAAAGGAGACGTAGAAAATTGTGGCATCCTCTGTTAATGCTCCCTTGCGAGCAGCTGTACAAATGAAGTCAGAGGTACGCTTAATGCGTTAACACAGCTGATACAGAAGTTTCATGCCTACTGTTAATGCATTTTTATGGTATGGATTTTAATATACATTTTAATATTCTGGTTTATGCTGATATGAATAGTTGCAACAGTTTTTAAAAATGTAAGGGAAGAGTGAGATTAGCTCTTATAGCAGCCAATATCCTCTAGAGTCCTTTATGAAATCTTTCAATGGTTTGCAGCGATGCTTTAGCTTCACTACAGCGGAGCGTGTATCAGTAATACTTTTTTGTCTTTGGGATCTTGGAACATTGAAGTTTTGCAGCCTCTCTGAGACACCTAGGGCATTATTAAGACCTTCAGCACAGGTAATAAATTGTAGCTAGTGATAGATGTGTGGGATTCTTCTCCTGTTGGCAGTCCAGCTGCAGAGACAAGTGTGTCTCTCAGGTGCTTGGCGTCTGCTGTCTGTTCACCAGAACACAAATCAGTTTTGTTCAGCATAAAAACTGAAGTTTATACATACTGCACAGTTCCCTTAGCAAAGTGGTGGTAAAGCTTCTGCATGAGTCAAATTGCTTGTACCAGTATGTATGGGTATGGACATTGGAAATTTAAAAACTAGTTATTAATAGTTGCCCAGGGAGGTTGTGGAGTCTCCTTCTCTGGAGATATTCAAGACCCGCCTGGACGCGGTGCTGTGCAGCCTGCTCTGGGTGACTCTGCTTCGGCAGGAGGTTGGACTGGGTGACCCACAGAGGTCCCTGCCAACCCCGACCATTCTGTGATTCTGTAATACTGCTTTTAAAATATTAAATAAGGAACAGTTTGAAATATTCTTTCTGCAAGTATTGAATGTTGCATGCTTAACTGGCATATTGCATACTCTTCAAAGCTTTCATGTATTTATTCTGCTCCTGGTCTATTATGAATGCTCAGACAGGTGGATCAGCCTTTCGAATTTCTCACCAATGTTCTCTTTGGTAAAGCGAGACAATAAAACTCATACAGATTTGTGGATTATAACCCGGGAGAGATCATTTTACGGTTGCAAATAGTATATCACTTCAGTCATAGGCACGGGCCTCGAGTTGTTGCTGAAGAAACCAGCTCTCCCCGTTCAGCTGCAGGTGGCAGCAGAACCCTGGTGTTGGCTTCACCCGGCCCCGATCTCTGAATGAACTGCTCTGAGGATATTAATGGAAATGTTGAGAATGCTATTGAAAGATGGGTTTTTTTATATGCAGCTTAAATTATTTTTTTGCAAATAGGACTAATTTTTCTTTTCAGTATTACCAAGGATTCAGGTCTGACAAAGTTCTCAAATTTTTATCCTGGTGCCTGCTGATATGCGTTTATTAGCTTAAATGTAAGTCAAATTGATCTCCTCTGTATAAAGCCAGAACAGTGAATGTTAAGCACTAGCGAGATTAGCACTGTAACTTTAAATGTAAGCAGGTAATTTGCCGGATGTATTTGTACCGAATCTTGTAAAATTTTGTGAAATGTACAGAATATTTGTAAGTGGCACCATAATATGAAATATAACCTGCTTATAAGCGAATATTTTAAGTTGTCTGTTAGCTTTTGTGTTATGAAAGTGAAATAGGGACAAGCTGTAAATTGTTGTGGTTAGAAAGTGTGGGGGGGTGAATTTTCCTTTGGGAAATAAAAATAGAGGCTGTTTGCAGAGCACATTGTCTAGCTAAATTGTTTACAAAATAATTTGTGTTAACAGAGAACTGTTACTACTGGCTTACTTTCTATCTGTGTGTGCCTATTCCTCATGGCAAGAGTAAGAATCAGATACACTGGAATGCTTGTGCTGTCTAGTGCTTTCTGCCTTATATTCTCTGATGAGTAGATTTGCATTTCAGTGTCTTAAAAACAACACTGGGTGACTTGGGCATGTGAGTTATTGTAAAGAAGGAGCAAACCTCCCAGGTGTGGGGAACAGGCCTCTCTGGGGACCAGGAGCCAGGAGGATCCTAAAACTAAATTTCAGAAGGATCGAAGGCTGTTTGATCTGGCGAGTCCTGAGCAGGGTGAAGGCTGGGACTAAAGTCTGCGACTCCTGTATAGATGAGGAAGTTGCCTTGCTGTTGGACTGCTATTAGACAGACATCCCTCTGCGGGCTGTCTGTGATAGGAGCTCTTTCTCTTTCTATTGTAGTTTTTTAATTCATGAAAGCTGTGGTTAGTGTGATGGATTCTTCTGGGACATGGTGAAGAACTGGCACCCAGAGAGTGTCCTTTGGTCTCAGTACGGTTCCACCAAGCCTACCAAAATGGCAACTACTTCCTGCAGTATGGTAAATACCTCTGTCTATCAGGGTTCTTTGTGTAGGATTGTGCAGCTGGTGAAAACCTAGTTATCCTTCTTCTTCATCCTTCTTGAACTGGGGAGCCCAGAACTGGACACAGTACTCCAGATGAGGCCTCACCAGGGCAGTGTGGAATGTGGAATACTTGGAATGTGAAAATCTGATGTGTTGTCATTATCTGTTACATATATATACACACATATTTATGTCTATGGTATTTTGATTGTGGTCTAGGATTTCCCCAAAATTGCTGAAGTGTGGGTAAGATCAATCATTGTCTTCACAGTGACCGTAGAAAAGGAAGAGCCTTCACAGACTGGATTGGTCAAGGGATATGCAAGTTTTCATGTCAAGCAGCATGATTTCAGACCTACCTGAGGCTGCTACAGCGTGAACACTATTAAAGAGCTTTTCTGGTTGAGAAAGGTGGTGAGAATCCAGAGCTTCATGAATTGGTGTGTGTATCACAAAAAAGCCATGCTGTTTGTTCCCAGCAGTCTGAGTAAATGTGAATGAATGGGTGATAAAACCAGGAGTTACACCTATAGAGATGCTCTTGCTCCATGTTGAATCGCCTTAGTAAGTAGGTGTGGGGTAGTAGGCTGCTATTAACTTCAAATTGCTCTGTGTTTAAACAGAGCATTTTCTCCAGAGCTGTCAGCCTGGCATATTTGCCTACAACTAAATTCCCTTTCTCAAAAATGTGTGAATAATTTGTGTCAGAGCTAGCAGAGAAAATAACGAGTCTCTGACAAACTTAGAGGTATCTTCTGTATATGTTACTTGACAGTAGTTTTACCTTATTTTGCATTGGAGTCTTTACTGAGAACAACAATACTGCATCTACCATTTGTCAGAGCTCTTTTTTTTTCTAGACAATCTGAAATATTATAGAAATATTTATAAAATACAAATTACTTATCAATGTATCCACAACAGATGTATCTACAGTACACATCTGCTGTGATATGAGTGTGACCATGAATCAAACCTTTTCATGACCATCTATAAAGGAACTTCTCCTTAATACCGTAGTTCTTCCTAATGCAAAGGAAGGGGAAAAAAGCAGTTGAAGACAATGGAGCTGTAAGTTAGAAAATGGATTGTGTTTGTTCTCTCTCCGCTTTTTCATATTCTTCACAGTTGTCATTCACAGCAGAGGGAAGTTCAAAGCAAACTTTGAATATATTCTTTAGAACAAGTGAGCAATTCACAGCTTTCATGGGATGTTTCAGATGTTCGTTTTCATCTGCCTTAGTCACACATCATATTCTTCTGTTATTGTCAGCACTGCATTGAACAGAAATAATATCTCAGCTTTGTAATGCCTGGAGCATAGAAGAGTTTTTTCATGTATGATAGATTTCATATAGAAATTGGTTATGTCAGTGTGCTGAAGTAGTGATACATAATATTGAAGAGCTTCCAATTTTAGGTTACACCCGGTGCCACAAAAGCTGCTGTGTTTTTGAAGATGCTTTCAGTTGATCTCTAGTTATACTAGACTTTTCACAGGTTTTATGAATAGCAAGTTGCTAATAACAAAGGCTTTGGATAAGCACACCAGAACAACAGACAAAAGCACAGAACAGATCAACAGTCAGCTGCGGATCATTCAAACGGTACTACTGAAATAACCTTTTCGAAGTACGTTTTCAATGGTGTCATAGCAAGAAACTCCAAACCCCAAACTCTTATTCCCCAAGTAAACATTAACTGAAGAATAATGTTTCAGCAGGTGTGCTTATATTGCTATTCAAACTGAAAACCACTCAACACTGCACAATGCTTAGCCCTTTGAACAGGCCGTGAAAACAGTTTCTTTCCCAGATTTCTGTTGGAATATGTCCTTGGGAGGAAGGTAAAATGGGCACATTAACCCATAGTGCTGAACTTGTATGCTTTAATCTTTTCTTTAACTTTGATTTAAATAATATGAACTTGTGGCTATTCCAAATACTTTTGCTGGTTTTACAAATAAACATATTGGATATGCATTCACCTCTATCCTAAAACATTTTAAAGTTTCTTTTCTGAGAGTCTGTTTTTCTTTCTAGCCATTTCTTTTCTTTACTTTTTTTTTTTGTGGGGGAAGGGGCTGAACTTCTGCACAGTGGTGTCAGCTGTAGCACACTTGCTTATATACCAAGGTGATTATTGTCTGGCCATCAAACTAGTAATAAAATTCCTGTTTAATGTACAGCACTTTATTTTTAAGACAGAAGAATATTTTTGCAAGGAAATAGTTCTCTTTGACACTAATTAGGAGAGGTTCTCAGGATCAAAACCAAATTCACTTTCAGAGATGTAGTTTGCATACTGCCTAGGCTTTTTCTGTAAAAAATGATATCTAAAGCCAGCTCTGGCTTTAGAGTGCAAGGTTCCCCCATGTCATTTAGCAGGACTTCTCTGGTTAAATTTGGGTGACAAGTGCAGAGGCACGGGCATCCCTGCCTTTCTGTGGACAGTGAGGATGCACTTCAATGGGAACGGAAATCAGCTGTGAGGTCTTCTGAGAGGGAGGAAGCCTCCTGAGCCCTAAGAAATACAGTAATAAAAAATGTTTTCTTGTTGTTTAGGAAAAACAGTGAATTCTTAAATATTTAAGCATAGTAATAACAGCTATCACAAATATTTAAAATCTGACAGCAAAGGATGTCCTCCCTGTTTTGCATGACAGCACCAATAGTGAGGATCTCTAGCGAGGTTACCTCTGTGATGTTGCTGTTGCTTTCTTTCAGTTTCTCCAGACCTCTGTGTAGGAAAGCATGTGTTTTGCTCCTGATGTCGTTGAATCAGCAGGAGGTTCTGCTGCTGTCTACATGGGCCTGTTACTTTCTTCTTCCACTGGAGCATCCTCTGATAACAAGGACGTCTCTGTCGCTGGCTGCTTCCCAGCCCACCTCCAGTGCTTGCTTCAGCCTTGCTCCCTGGGCTGTCCAGGAGGTGGGTTTTTGGGGTAGGGGACTGGGAGGACAGGAGGCAAGTGTTTGCGTACAGAGGCGAGTATGTACTGCACCCGCCGTGTTCTCAAAGGGCGAGAGAGTCTGAAGCCTACAGAAGTTAGTGCTGCTTCTCGTACCAGTGAAGAGTTGGGAAGTGAGTTTCAGCACAGACGTTTGAAATCCATTTCTTTAAATACATACTTAGGTCAATATTGGCCTTAATATCTCCCTCTTTTGGTTTATTTGGGTTTGTTATTTTGGGGTTTTGTATTGTTTGGGTTTCTTTTATTTTTCCCAGATAGTAACTTTCTGTTAAATTCAGCTTCTCAGTCCCGGTCATGACTTGTCTGCAAGAACCTGTTGACTGCAGGTTCAGTTTTGTGGTTTTTTTGTACTGCGCAGGGTTTAATTATGAAATGAAAATTTCAGTTTAGTTCAACAAAACAGCTTCCACTGGTTTATTGGAGGTTTGAGTTTTATTAATACCGAGCAGCTGTTGGTGTTTTAACTGGGTAATGCTGGGTGCAGAGCTGTGTTGCAGATTCCAACCTATTTGTAAGTGCTGAGTAGAGACTCATATGAATTAACAGGGGGAGGGAGCTTGTACTAGGGTGTGAAGGAGCATGAGTCTGACAAGGTAAAAGGCAAGCAACAACCTGCAAAAGCTTGGTACAAATAAATTTATATTTTAATTGAATTATGTAGGTTCATTCACCTTCTCGCCTCCTGATTTGCTTGCTCTGAAACTATTAGTTGTTAAATCTTTGCTTTAAGTTCTAAACAAGACGTAGTCTTGTCTATGTAAATGTTTTATAGCTTCTGTAATGTCAGCACTATCCTCTTTTGTTCTTCAGACACGTTGGAGATCAAGTAATTCAAAAAGGATGGGTATTTAGCTTCATCATAACAAGAACCACCCCACTTTCTCTTAATTTCTGTAAATATTTGTCTGAATGTATTGTGATGATTCTGTTTTTTCTCACAATAATGATTTATATTTTATTTGATTTTATAATGTTTTTGGAAGTGGGACAGAGAAACATTTTTTTAGGTAACAAACACAGAAGCTATAAACTTAACCTTTCAGTTCAGTATTTTCAGTGAAAAATCTAACAATTTTTCCTCATAGAAGCTCAGACAAGTCTATAAACCTTTTATAACTTAATGAATGTTTCACACCAGATGCTGATTCCCTAGGTAAGCAAATCTACAGTTAGTGAGACGCAATCTTTTCTCATGATTTAAGTTTGCTGAAATCAGATTGAGACTTTCCAGACTTGCGAGTGGTCACATTTTTCATAGCTTAACGGTAAATCATCTTTCACTTAGAAGATTTAGAGACAGACTGAGGAGCTAAATCTTTTAGTTTGCCTCCTAACTAGTAGAAGCCATTAGATGAGCCTCATTATAGTGTTTCCTAAAGGATTAGATAAAACAGTTTGGTAATGTTCGAAGTAGGACAAATACCATTACAAGTAAAACAACTTTATCCTTCTAATGATTTAGACACAGAATTAGGTGTGATTACAAGACACTTGAAAATTACTTGGATTGACAGAGTTGATAATCAAAACCTTTCAGCTATGAAATTAATAGTGATAAATGATAAGGCAAATAATCAGTTGTAAAATTTTGAGATTGTGAACTGAAGTACTTTTATTCTGATACCAGTCAACAGCCATAAAGTGCAGTTCTTAGTGTCAACCCTGGACCTTGCAAGACTGCGCTCATGTGAATAGTCCTGTAGGTGTCCATGACCCTACTCGCGTGCTAAGGGTTTAGAGAAAATGGCCATTACGTTAGAATTTGGTTTACAACAATTGGCTGCTTAAATACTTGCTGTATGTGAGATCTAAGTGGAGACTAGGACCTTTTGCATGAAATAGGAATTCAATTGCTGTTAAATTGTCATAGTAATGAGAATAACAAGTTATTGGCAATTCTGAATGTGTAATTTTTTTTTTTCTGGATTGAATGCATTTCAGTAGAGATTTTGACTCTCTTCCTATTGCCTTACTTAAGCATCCTTATTTCTTCTTCAGGTTTGGGGGTTTTGTTTTATTTTTCATCTAAATGGTGGAGTACTCCCTAGTGGATATATTTTGATTACATCTGCTTTAATACTCAGTTTGTATTTATAGTAGTATTGAATGAATTTAATGCAAGCTCTTGATTAAAGAAATGCAAATTAAATATCATGGATTTTTTTACTAAATAGAAGTTTGTAACACAACTGTAGATGTTATATCAAGCCTAAAGCAGAACCGAGAGTAAACCTGCTTCTTTCTTCCCCTTCTCAGATTTTTGCGTTTGGAAGTAGAGAGAACTTCATGAAAACTAATTGTTCTTTCGTTTGTCATCTAAAGCTGAAAGTAGGGTGTAATGAGACACTGCTCACCAACCTTCTTTAGACATAGTGCTTTGTAAGCTAATTCCGTCAGTGAGAAATACACCACTCTGTCATATTACATTAGAATTGCTGTATGCTTCTTTTTTTGTACAGACACAAAAGTAAAGGAATGACCGTATACTCCTGGTGTTATCTCAACACAGAAAAGGGGTATTAGTGATTTGGCTTTGTCAGTTTGGTATCGTCCTTGAAAGGTCATTACATTTCTATTTCTTTTAGATAACAAGACCTGTCCTTTTAGATTAAATTATCTAGTGACTTTCTACCTGGATGTGTTGCTTAAAACAAGAATGCTGCCTTATGTGTGCCGTATAGTGAAATCTGGCTGCAATAAACTACAGACTCAACACTCTAAGGAAAAGACCCTGGGAATATGATTTAGTGTTCCAGTTATAAGTTCTTTTGCTGGAAAATAGCAACTAAAAGATAATTCTCCAATGCGTGCTTATGGATTTTCCCCTCTGTAAAATGGTAGTGTAATTTATTTGAAAGCTGCTTTTGTTTTATTTTTGATAGTGTAGAGAAGCTCTTGGTATTATGAGCTTTGTCTGATTAAGTGCGCAAAATGACAAACAAGGTTGCCTTGTGCTCATCTTCTTCCTTCTTTAGGCAGATAATCACCTTTAGAAGCCTGGATCCTATTCAGCTACTCTGTCAGTCAGCAATACCAAGACCCTCATAAGCCGCATTTATCAAACTAAACACTTGATCTGCATCGGCACATCAGCTGGTGGCGAGGTCTAAGACACAAGATGAAAGTTGCAATTAGGATTTAGGAGGACATTTTATTATCTGAGATTTGAAATAGGTTTTCTTAGTTAATCCAAACATCTTTCCACTCAGATATGTTGACAGAGCCCTTCTGTACATGTACTTACTTCAGCTTAAGTGGGAACTGCAATGGATGTTGCCAAGATTTAATACCTCTAAAAGGAGAATACTTGTCAAGGGCAGGACACCAAGGGTGGAGTTAGAACACTGCCTGCACTCTCTGTTTGTGCAGTCTTTCTTCAATGGTATTCGAAAGCCAAATAGCAAGTCTGGGGCAAAATTTTACTGTCCAACTTTTCCTGAAAAATAAAAACTGTTTCTTAATAAAGGACAGTTAGTAGCTTAAACAAGATCAGAATATACCCCTGGAGCTTTTATAGGTATGTAGCACATGCAAGTCAGTAGATTGTGGATGAACTCTGTGTGCACAATGCTCAGATGTTACAGGGAAGGTGTTTTTTTCCCAATACCTAAAGGACAGCATAAAATGCTTACCTTTCTCATGCTCCATGAAAGTGCCTCCTGACTTTGATAGCAATACATTCCTTCTCTTAGTGGCATTTGTAGCCCTAACTTAGCTATTTCTCCTTTTCACATCAGAGGGGCTGGCGCTTGCAGCAGGGACATTCAAGCCGCAGTGGATCGATCTGGCTGGTTCACAGGTAGCGTTCCTGTGCTGTTCGATTTGCCCCATGCTGTCCGAGGCAGCTTCACTGGGCTGTTGCTATTGTCTCCAGCCGTTGGGTGTTACGTGTTCTGATTTGCCGTGGTCCTGGAAGATGCAGACTATTCCCATACAGAAGGAACTCTGTAAAGACTTTCTCTTCAGTTGGATTTATCAGTGTACAGCTCACCAGGCTGTATCTGCCAGATCTTTGGTGCTTTGGAGGCTGCAGTGTTATCTGTGAGTTGCTTCTTACTCCACGCTATTTGAAATGGTGAAAGGAAGACAGGCGCAAATCTCCAAGTCTTGTGGTCGCTGTACCAATTTAAGCATGTGAATTGAAATACTGGCCATTTAAATTTTCATGGCAGTCTCTAAATTTATAAATGACAGACATTTGAAAGATACTTTCTTACAAAAGTACTGAGGTTATTATATTGAATGAAATAATTTTTCAAATTTCAGTGTCACTGTACAGCCAGACTAATTTCTAAAGATGAGGCAAAGTTGCGCGCCTTCGCCGCTGAGCAGAGGCAATATTCTGACCGTGGTACTGCACAATGCGCTGCCTGAACAGCAGAGGTCCTCAAGACCTAGCTCTTCATGCTCCAGCAGAAATCTTGCAGCAATTACATTCCATTAGTCATTTTAGAAAACAATTTTGCTCAAAGATTTTGTCATGCAGTTAAACAAAATGGTCATCTTATTTTCCTGAAATATTTTTTTTAATTATTGTGAAATATTATCTGTTATTATTTCTTTTGCAGTGTTGCAGTAATATGTTAGAAAAACAGTTGGAGGGTTTAAGTACTCCTCCATCAATCCTTTTGAAGAAACATACAGCAGTGTTTTAGCAAAGTAGTTCCTGTGCCTCATTTGTCATTAAATGGCAGGGCTGCTGCCTAGAAGCATAACTTTTTTATTATTATTATAAGACATACAAGCATCTGAAATGTTTTGGTAAAATGTAACTCTGCTGTCCAGAAATTATCAGTTCATGTTCAATTAAGTCTGTAACTAATTTTTACCTTGTTCTAGCCATAGTAATTCAGATTATTTGAATGTGTACAGCAAGTAAAAGTTGTCATGGTCTATTGAATTTACAGGCTTGGACAAAACTTATATATTTACGCACTTATACAGGTAACCAGCCTCTCATTCATAGATTTATAGAAATATCTTACCAAAGACAATGGCATGGACATGAAGTGATAAATATTGAGAGTATTTTTTCTTCTTGTAGTCTACTGGCTGAGCACCTTAACTAGCTCTGTCTGGCCTGAAAACCCTTCCAACTTTGTTGCTGGTAACTTCCCTGTAACCTGGACAACTAAGCTTTGAATAGAAAGCAAGAACATAAATTAAAGTAGCCACAGTATATTTTAAAATATTTTCCATGATTAACACATTTTTAATGGCAGGAAACACTCAGATTTTGGCTTCGTCGTGAAATATGATGGAGAATAGGTTTGGTGCTAGAGTAGCTGCTAGCTTTGTGTCTCTGCTCACAATTCTTTCCAAAATGTTGCACTGCTTACCCATTCTACTAGTATTAACTTGGTTGGCGAGTCACAGGTTTTCAGAAGGCCAAAAAACAAAAGCATTTTACTTCAAGTTGGTTCACTACTGTCTTTAACCTGTCGTGTTTTCTGGACAATCTCATGATAGTGCCTTTTTGTAAAAGCTCTCTGAATGATGGATTAAGATCTGTCTTGGATTTTACATGGATTAAGTTTTAAATTAACATAAAAGAATAACAATGTGAATCAATTTGATCAAAGAAAAAGTGTCACTAATTATTTAAACAGGACACTTACTACAGAGGTTTAAAGGCAGAGAAGCGGATTTCCCTTGCATGTGGATCAAATCAGAAGTATCCCATAATTGACTCTTTACAAGACCTTGCTGCAGCGTAATGGACTAGATATTAAAGCCTTAAGTATTTAAAGCTAGTTTCCGTCTTTCTCTAAATGGAGGTCTACCACTAAGAGCTATTTTACAAGTCTGACACATTAGCTACATCACTGTGAAATACACTGGGCTCTGGCTTCTCTGGTCCGGAATTTCAAGAGCTTTCAATAGTTAAATGGTGTGAAATGCGGAGCATGGAACCTGTGAGCAGCAATGAGTATCCTAAAAACAAATTCCAGATGGGGATGTCTGTTGCAAGGGGACAGAGATAGTGGATGTTCCTTTTTTTATAAGCTTTTAATTAATTTTAACTTTGCCACCTATTTTTGATTTTGTTGGTGCCTTTTGGGAAAACTCCCTCGCTGGTAATTATAGCTCTCAAGGCAGGTGAGCCTTTTTTCTTTCTGGGTTCTGAAGATGTAGTCTTTTGCATTTGTCTCTTTCAAAACTGGGTCGGATGAATGCCATTACAAATAAAATACTGGTTTGGACATGAAGGAATATTGTATTTTCTCATCTAGGGTACACATGCCAGTTTTCTTTTGGAGAGCATGCACTGAAGTCATTCCAGAAAAGCAGACTGCCATCTTCTTTACCAGCCCTCCTTGTTTGCACAAGGAGTATTGCATGACTTATACTGTCAAAATACTAGAGATGTTGTTCCTAAAGCAACTAAAGGTAGTACAGTTTATCCGATCTCTTAAAAACAATCACAAATAAGACAGGAAAACATGAAAATGCTGTAGGTACTCCCGTTAAAGAGTTTACAGGATGGAGCCAATCCTTCTTCCCTTTTTTTTGAGTGGTACTAAATATAAAATGATACGTGTTATATTAGGTAAGATTTCTGTCAATGTAAACTTTTATTTGTATTGTTCTGAGTTTAAATTGTTGCTGTGCTTTGCGCTAGAGTCAGTGAACATCCTCCATGCTCTTCATTTTCCCTTCATCTATGCTCCAAGTACTCTCTCCCGCGGTGTACCCCAGCCTTTACCCCAGGCTCCACCTTTTCATACAGCCCGGTATATGTGGTACAGTAGTGTTACAATGAGATTAAACAGTCATTCTGCATTTCTTAATCAGTTTCTTTTTCTATAGAAATAAATAATATATAAAATTCCTTTACTATAGTGGTTTGCACTGTATAGACTTACAGGATAATATTACTTGGCAAGCAAAATAATCCTTAATATGATCCAAAAATTTGCTTTCAGCCAAAACTTACTTTTAGCCAATTTCTGTCTTCTAATGTCAGGCAGAAATCAAATTGTCCTGAAATCAACTGGAGATCAGGCAGAGAAGGAGCTTTGTGAAGGAAGAATTTTTGTCCCACAGGCACAATTTAAAAGTCCAAAAGATGTGAAAAATTCTAATATCGTAACTTCAATTTGTAACATCTGTGACTTCAAACCAGACATAAACAATTCTCTATAAATTAAATTTTTTGTGTTTCTTCAAAATGACATTGTAAATATTAAAGCCACAAATTATACTTTAAAATGGGACTGGACATTGACTATGATTACTCTGAAAGATGAAGTATTTCATACATAAAGATCAAAGTATGCTGCTTAACTCTTTCAAAGGAGAAATACTTTATAAAAGTTAGTCAGAAACTTTGGCTTATGGATTGAACTGTTCCTTTTTGCGTAGGTGAAGAAAGAGAGCCAAGTTTTCAAGTATTTATTTTAACAATTATTCCTAGGCTTGTCATCTTCTCTGAGGAAAGGACCTCCCGTGTTTTGGTTCAGCCATGTGTTCGTCGTGGGAAGGTTGGGGTTTCTTCCTTCAGCTGCAGTCAAGATTTGAGCAGCTAAGAACAAGTAGCTTAACAAAACCTCATTTTTTACATTTGGCAGGTTGACATTGTCTGCCCAGCAAGGCAACTGCTAAGGTTAGAGTAATATTTTCAGCGAACGCTGGTTCTGCAAAGTGATTTCAGTTTTGTACCGTCCAACCACATACATAATCGAATGTACCCAGCTGACCGCATCCTCTCCAGCCCTGGCAGTGAGGGACAGAACCCATCTTTTCGTAGTCTAGACAGGGCCTAAGAAACAGATTTATCTTTGTCTGAGTGATTTTGGGATTTCTGCTGTTTCATGCAGATTGACTATGTGCAACACATTCGCTGATGCTGGATGAGTTCCCGGCCTCTCTGCAACGCCCAGGTAAATGGGCTTTATCCGGTGGTGTAGGGTGGCCATTTTGGGGAACACCGACGAAGCGGATCTCCAAAATTCCCTCTGCAGACCCAGAGCTGCAGCAGCTCCGTAACAGCTGCACTCCCCCTGCTTGGGGTTGCATTCGTGTTCATGGCTTGCATCCCTCAGTTTTTCCCTGATGATTTCAAAATGGAACAAAATGGAGTTCCTGTGGCACATAGTTTTTCCAGTGACCTTCCAACTTTCCACATCCTGCTCCCATGCCATAGCGGAAATATTCTCGCTCTTCTGCTGCTTGGACTGTAGGGGTCTGAGTTGTTAAACCTTTTACACCTCAATGGTGGAAGTTGTATATCTTTCTTTAAATCTAATATTCTAATAGTTAATACGTGTTTAAGAAAAATCTCTTGACTTAAATCATGTCAGAAGGAGATACTTAGACCCTCAACGGCGCTGAGCATCATTGTTCCAAAAAAGGGCTTGTCAGTTGCTCTTTCTTCCACAGAAAGTAAGCCCAAGCAAACCCGTAACTCTTCACTTGGTTTTAAAATCTTACCAGTCTAATTTTTCAGTCATGAGATTTCTGCCTGAAGTACTTTTCTTGGGCTATCTTTGTTTTACACCAAAACAAATATTTTAAAAAATCCATTTTCCATTGATTTTCTTACCCAGAAAAGCAGCTAGGAGCTAATAAAAGGAGGAAGGCTGGTCCAAAGAAAGCACTGTGGCCGTTGTAGATGTGCAGAGCTGGTCTGGGGAGCAACAAGAGCTGCTGTCAATCTCCTTCCTTTCCCTCATTTGCAAGGCACAGCTGGAGAAGACCTGGGCATGTACCTATGCTGGGGCTCCATTCCAATAGCATCCAAATAGAGAGATTAAACTAACATAGACCTTCATTGATATTTAGAAATTAACCTGAGTAACCAACAAGAAACATATGAGACTAATCATGAAGAAAAGCCTGATCTCCACAAAAAGAAAAATAAAGTCCCTTGCCAAAGACTCTTTCCCCAGACACATTGATACTTTCCTTCAGCTCGTTGGGTTGCATCAGAACTGATTTTATGTTTAAAAAATTAATGTTAATTTTTAACTTTGATTTTGTGTATATGCTTGGAGCACCCAAAAATCTTACTGAAGTAAATAGCACAAAGTAGAATAGGTGCCACTTGTTCAGAAAATACATGGAAGGAAGGCAGGAGGCAGGATCCCTTATTTCTCTTGATGACAGAAGTTTGCTGGAACATAACCTCCATTGCCAGAATATTAAAAATAACCTCATCTGTCTTTTATCTAAATACAAACATGATAAGAGCCGCTAAAATAATTGATTTGAAAGGTATGTAGACTAGATAGGTAGATATGCAGACTTTAAAGATATGTCAACTAAGCAGAGCAGCAACATGCTTTGTATCATGTAGTATTGGCTGTATCTGAGAAAAGGGAGTGTGTGTATTACCTCATAATGCTCTCCTAACTGAAGCTGAAGCCAAGGCATTGAAGTCTTACATACCCATTGTATTTCCAAATAAAAATGCTAGAGCACATAACCACCACGATGTTTCTTGTCTGTCAGGTAGACCGCAGACAGTTTAGCAAACTCAATTCATTTGTCCAGCATAGAAAGCACAAGCTTCTGTAAGCATTGACTTTCTTCTGAATTCGCAGCCCTTTAAAAACTTCCAATTGCAGAATTATTGATGTATCCACATGTATTGTTGTTAAGATTCTTCATATACTGTCTTCCATCAGTTCCATCTGATTTTTGCCTTGTATTCAACGTTTTGGTTTGGTCAATAGTGTTTCAGTCCTGTATGAAATCATTATGGCAGCTTTTGTTTTTACAGGAAGCTCTGTGGAGAAGCACAGAGGTTTTCAAATCCGAGACAAGCAGCCTGCTTGTCATTTGAAACAAAACACTGCCTTTTTTTATCTTTGATTTAATTTCTAGGCATTCTGTGAATGCCCTTAGAATCTACCAAACTAAGCTAATGTAAGTTTATGAATAATATCCTCAAGATGCAAGTAAAATTTGCTTATGTCTTTAAGCTGTTAGGCTCTCTTAAAGACTGCAGCCGGTTAGTATGCCCCAGGCTCTGCTTCCCTCCATCCAGCATGCCCTTTAGAACATTAATTTAATTGTGTTAAATTTCCTAGGGGTGTTAATGGAAGATGTTGGAAGTAAAGGTATGAATCCTGGTTCTTAGTCACAAATGTTTTATTTCATCTCCAGATAGATTATTTTTAAGTAATGTGTAATTTGGTTTTCATTTCCTCTCCGTTTTATTTAATAAAAAAAAGCTTTCTGCATTGTTATTTGCTGTTGCAGTTTATCTGTGTGTTGAGTAGCAAAACTTAATCTTATAGCATAGAAGGCTTGCATGCTACTTAGAAAGTTTAATCCACCATCCTGTGTTTATGTCAGCTGTTTAGATTTCATTCACTTTGAGTCACAATCTTTTCTCTCCAACTTGTGTGTGAAGTATGAAATAAGTTCAAGATGTGTATAGAAGTGTGTGTATGCATGTCTCAACTTCTATTCTGACATGGAAAGATTGACTCTTTTCTTGGTTTTCCTGAAGAACATGACAGCAAATCAAGATGCTTTGGGTGAAAAAGTATCCATAACCCTCCTAAATATATTTGGAGATCTCAGGTTTAATACAAGCAATATAGACAGATCAGGTTTAGAGCCAGTGCATACCATTTAGGTAGCTGTTTTGAACATTGTCATCTTAAGTATTTCTAATGAAAAACTGGCTTTGCCAGTTTGCCACTTCTCCCTCCTGCTTTCCATATATATATATATATACACACACATATATATGTATGTTATAAATGATATGTTGGTGGGAGCAGTCATGTGCGAGTAAAACTGTCCCTTTTTTCAATTTAGAATTGTAACACAACATGATAGGTATAGTATTTATTTGTGTGATATTTCAGCCTAATGAAATTCTTTTTAGTCCTTTTTATCATCATTGCCAATATTTTCTTCTTCTTATCACATTCACAGCAGGTCAGTAATCTGTATGCCTATGGAAACTGACAGAGTATCTTAAATATTACTCAAGGTTGTTCCTTTCTCCAGCCATGCATGGGCTGATCTGTAGCTCTGGTATCAGCAGGTTTCCAGGGATGGTTTTTGATGGAGTTTCACACTGAATGCAAAGCCCATATGCTCAGTCACACACTTCTTCCCGACCACCGTACCTTGTCACCCTGTGGAAAGCCCACTCGAAAGGAACAGTGTCAGAGGAAAACTCCCATCTTCTGGCTGATGAAAGCTGCGCTCTGCCTGGAGCCAAGTCAGTGCACTAAGCTTCAGAATACTGCAGGCTTCGGTGCCCTGTGAATCCCTGGTGTTGCTTTTCCCTGTAATCAGTCAGAAAAGGGTTTTGAAAGGCTCCAGAATGAATTCCAGTGTATGGCTGGACCCATCTGCCCCAAAACCGTGTGGCTGAAACAGGATGAGATAAAAGAGGAATCCTACCATCAAAATGAACTTGTTTAGGCGGTACAGCTGACAGGTGAGTCCCACAGCTGTCAGATACTTACTTGCCACAACTAGTATATTTCAGCTCTTAATATTAAAAGTGTGTCAGAATTTCCATTATAAGCCACTTACTTTCTGGGTTTATAGCTTTGCCATAAAAATACACCTTGGGTTGAGTCTTGGCATACAGCCATTTGGCTTCTTCTAACACAATATTAATTCAGAACATCCAGACAGTGTTTTTAAACACCAGTATCTGAAAAGTTGTTGCTTCGTTTTTCTTGTTTTCTCAAGTACCTTGTTTTCTGCAGGATTTGCAGGAATCAAAGATGGCCAGATGGAACCTGCAATGTCTGGAAGCCCTTTTTGGAAGGACCGAGCCCTGTGATAAGACAGAAAAATCTGGGGACGTCTACAAAATTCCCTGGCCAGATGAGAAGGCTGAATACAAACCTCCAGGACTGAATTGGCAAGATCACTCCCTTGTCCAGCAATCCAACCGCAGTCACCCGGAAAGCTTACCGGAAGATTTTAGAAAGCAGGAAAGTTTTGGCCAGTCTGCAACTTCCTAACACAGATGAAGATATAAACTAAAATATCAATTTTGGAATGAAATCAAAGAATCTTAAGTCACATTTGAAGTCCATAGAGAACAAAACGATTGTCAGTCGGTCATCTCTGAGGCATGGGAAATTAGGAGAAAAAAAGTACTTGTAATGTGAAATTTACAGCTAATCAGATGGGATATTTCAGCACAGCTCAAAAAATATCTAACCCTCTACTTCGGAGCTATGGGCTTCGGGAGGACCACATATGGTCTGTTCAAATCACGGCCCTGATGAATGACTGGAAAGATGGACAGAAACTGGGACTTCTGGCATCCAAATCCTGTAACTCAAGCACTGTTTATAAAATGAATGATGAAAAGGGGCAATCCTAATCTGATCCCTGGCCTTACTGTACAATTAGGAAAAGTGATAATCTTGGTTTGTAAAACAAGGAAAATTGGCAGCTGTGGAAAAATTAAAGGAAGTAGTCAGTTAAATATTAGACTTATGAAAAAATTGACCATAAAAACCTTTCTGAGGCTGGCTGGGACAGAGCCTCAGAAATGTCTAGGGAAAGTTCTTCAATCAGTTCAGGAAATGTGAAGACATGAAGCTGAAAGTGCTGAGCTCCAAAGGAATGAGGATAAAGCTTATAGCTTTTCTCTAGATTTGGTCAGTTTACTTTTCAAATGTATATTAGGATCTGTGAAATGAATGGAATAAAGTATCCTTTCTCAAATTGAAGTTCTTGGACTAGGTGGACTGAAAAAGAAAAAATTGGTCTCAAGCAGGGAGAATGATTGCTGGCAAACATGATGCATCCAAAAAGTGGGAAAATTTATTTTCAAAATTTGTCCTCTTCTGGGCAAGAAATGTAACTAAAATGATGGATAGGCTGTGGAAGGATGTGGATTTCATTTTGGCTGGTAATAGAGTAATATATGCTGGAAGTATTGTCTTACAAATTAAATCTCCAGAAATTTTCTGTAATTGTGTGGCCCAGGTGAAGCATAATATTTGTAGATAACTGATTTGCAGTGAGCAGATTTTCCTAGTACAGCAGTGAACCAGTACAGCAGCTACTTGTTGCAGTACCTTTTTGCCCAAGTAAAGGTAGAGAAATGGAATTCACATTCTAAGGGCCAGGCCCTTGCAAAGGAGGAGAGGTTAATTTTCTCTTACACGAAGAAGTTTAAATTCTGAATTCATTTCAGTGTGGAGTCGCAGCATGTTCTCAAGTTATTTCCTTGCAGTATATGAAGGTGGAGAAAGGTGTACTTGCTCTAGCTTTAACCCAGCTAGCACAGGTAACTGTAACTTTGAAAATACAACAGCTTGGAGATCATTACAGGTTACAAAGATCCACAAAGTACCTCCAGGCTGTACTGCGATTATAAGCCTCTGCTGAAGTTTGAGTCAGCATTGCTGTTGGTCCTTGTGTTAGCAGGGATAAAGACAGTGTGGCTGTGCCACAACCACGATTTCAGTGTACTGTTTAGATCCTCTGAAAGTTTTTTCCAGTTAAAAATCAGTTCTCTGCATCCAATAAATATACACTGTATGCACACAGTGGTCTACCACAGATTTATTCTGAGGGAAACCAACCCTTTACACCACACCTCGCTGTTTAGCAAAAGCAAAGTGGTAAGAAGTGCTACTGGGCATCAAAGAAATGAACTGGGATGGGATAAGTGAGCTTTCAACAATTTTTGGACCTCACTCGCAGTTCTGATTAAAGTCAAATGGTAGCCTGAGCAGATTCTGCAGAGCCAAGTAACAGGAAAAGGAGGAGGGAACAGCTTTCAGAGCAGGACAAGACCTACTGCAATTTAAAAAGACATCTTTTGGCTCAGCACCTGCTGCGTTTGAGAGGATGGGGAGGAGGTATGGTACAGCGTGCCTGTTTCAGATTAACTCTAGATGATATCTTGGTATGAAGTAAAACATTGCAACAGGGACTGATGTATTTACAAATGGTCTGTAATACGTCGAAAGTCATCAACCTGAAATCAAATCCAAAGACAAGTGAATCATTGCAAGCAGAAGTAATTAATTATGAGTACACAGCCAGCCAGGGAATGGTTTTCACAGACAAAAAGAAAATGGAGGCAGGACAATCCTGATGAGCTCTCCAGACAATGGCAGTCAGGTAAAGGTTTCTGGGGTTTTTTAAGGCTTACTCCTACACTATTTCAGACAGTTTATTTGTGGCTTTGTTAATATTGTAAAACCACTGCATGGGTTTAGTGAGAAGGAAACCATTTCAGTGGCTAGCATAGTGTGATTTAACATTTTCAGTTTTTAAAAAAGCTTCTTGTAACTGCTCCCATTTCAACCTCCCCATGTTTCAAACACCTTTCAGGCTGGACACAGGTGCTAGCACTTATGATCTGGGGGCAGCATTGACAGAGGAAATCAAAGGACTTGAGAGGACGGTGGCTTATTACAACAAAAAGTTTACATTCTCAGGAGAGAAATTAATATTCTGCTCAAAGAACATCTGACAGTGGTTAAATCTGTAGAACATTTTCACTGCCATTTCTTTGGAAAAAGATATACAGATTGGACAAATCCACGGCGGGCTGCAGGGACTCTGAAGGGCGCTTTGCCTCCTGATCGCAGAAAGGAGGATTTTTGTGCTCCCATGCTGTGAAATGGGCGTGAGCACAGGTTTCTCTAGAGAGCAGCGCTGGGGGTTGGTTACCACCGCTGCCCTGTCCCAGCGCAAGAGAAACAGGTCACCTGGGGAAACCCACATAGTAGCCCAAAGCCCGGTTGTCAAAATGGGTCTCCTGAAAGTCTGTGTTCCTTCAGGACAGGGAGTTGGAACAGTGGGTGAAGACATCATCTGTTATGGGATCCCTGCTGTGTGCAGAATTATGGATTTTTTTTTTTTTGTAAAAGAGCATAATTTTATTAAAGAAACATGTGGCTCTATCATCCATTAGTTTCTCCTGACATAAGTATGCTGCCATAAATTGAATTTTATTAATTTGTTGGTGTTCAAGGAGGTATGCTGCTACTAAATGCTCTATCCCTACTATTAGATGAAGCAAAGAATATCTATAACTTAGTGAAGGACTGATACAATACCATGTGTCTGAAATATATGTGGTTTTTTACCTATCTGTGTATAAAATATCATGATGATTTCTGGGGTCTGTGCATGTGAACTAAGTAACAGACTGATGATTTTCCTGCTACGTTAAATGAAGTGCTATGAAATTTTGAGGGTTTTTTGCTATAGCAGACAGAATCAGCTTTAAATTTTTTGTATCTAAAGGCTTTCCTAAATGCCTTATTTTTCTATACCTGAACCATCATGGAGCTATCGTGTTACGTTGTTAGCGTCTCATTGACATGTGCAGCAACAGGCCGTGATACCAGAGTTACAGAAGTGAAGAGAAATAAGTGCATGGGTTTAAACACATTTGTGTTAAACAGATATCTCAACTTCTGGACATCATAGGCAGCTGAAAAATGAAAGGACGAAAGCTAGGAAAGTGGGTACATATGAATAATCTGATTTTAACACATTTGTTTCATTTTAAAGCTGTTTGAAGCTTTCTTCAAGCGGTAGGAGGGATCAAACAATGGAAAAATCAGCTGTGTAAAGATTTTCAGCACTTTGGAAAACCTGCGTTGAATGAGCTTGCATGTAAATCAGCAGTACTGCTAGGTTACTCTGGGTTATCCAGTACTACTGACCTACAGCAGCAGGGGTACATTTCATGAAATGTGACGCAGGGGTGTTTTTTTCATGTGTAAGCTGTTGATGTGTTTTTTATACAGCAGAAGTGCCAGGTACATTTTGAAAATAGGAACGGGAAGGAGAGCATCAGAAAACTGGTTCGGAATGTGTGAAGCCCTCCTGCAGAAACAAGCACATTAGCATGAAGTAGCACTCAGCTGTTATTTATGTCTTATATTGGGGCCTCTGAATCAATGACCCCCCATACTTATGTGCTTGGGAGGTGCTTGGATTCTGGAGCTGGACCTCTAGCTCGAGGCCTGTGCAAGTAGGCAGAATTCAAAGTAATTTGTGCTTTCAAACTTGACCTGCTGGGGGCTGTAAGGAAGAAGGTTTGAGGTGGCTCAGTGTTTCTGATTCGTGTGACTTGGTCTCCATTCTCATTTCCCTTTATTGTGCCTGCTTAGCTACTCAGTGTAACAGCTGCTCCTCAGAGTGCGCTGTCCTCCAGTGGGATCCTCGGGGTGGAAATGTTAGGACCCACGTAAGCACGTGGAGCTCACTCATGTGTGCACTTCATGGGCTTGGTGCAGGACACTGATGGGTGCCATGCTGAACAGCAGATTTAGTTGATTTCTTCTGGATCCCTTTAAAGCCTATTAATATTTGCAGAGCTGGGACTTTAATGGCCAATGGTCCATTCCAGCAAAGTGCTGAGCTCCCTCAACTCGAAACAGCTTGCAGAATGAGGCCAAAGACTGTGAGCTGGGAAGAGGTGTGAGGAGAGCTTTATTAGTATGGCACATATTTAACCCATAGGAAAACCCACAAATTTTACTCATTTTAAGTGTATTTCACACTTTTTGACTATTTGAAATAACCACATTTGTAAAAACTTCTTTTAATGAATAGAGTTCTTTATGTATAAAGGCAAACCTTTTTTCCCCTAAGTACAGTACTTTTAAAATACTATTTCTTTTGTAGGTCTGGCTGCTTCCATCGTCTGTTCATTATTGCTTACTGCTGCAGAGCCCTCAAGAACTGAAAACAGGCAATCCAGATTATACTTTATCTTAAAAGATTTTTCCTGATCCATACCACGTATTCATCAGGACTAAGACGACAGATAAGTAAAGGACTTTGTTATTTAATGCCAATTCCGATAAAGCTGTTCTTCAGCACAAGTGGAGAGGCTGTACAGTCTTTGTGTAGGAGTGATGGGAAAGAGCTACCTGGTTACAAATTGTGGCCCCACTGAAGTCAGTGGGGTTCTGCCATTTGACTTCAACAAAGCAAGGGCTTCACCATATGTTGAAAAGAAATATTTTACTGGGGCTGTTGTCAAAACGCTGGTGAACATACAATTTTTTAATTTGCCTTCCTTTTCACATTTGAATGTTTGTTTACCTTACATGTACTTCAAAGCAATTTGATATAAAAACTTCTCATCAATTTAATTTTACTTCAGGTTGGGTTTAAATTGGTTCATTTTTTTATTTCTTGTGCATGTAGAGACCCCCACATTGCAATGTCTAGGTTAAAAACATGGTAGGGGAGTGTTCGCATATTTTGTATTGCTGGGATTTAAACTCAATTAAAGAAAAACAGAAATGAAAACATTTGCATTTGTTTATGTAATTAAAAAAATCATATAAAGTTGGGCCCAAGCTAGCAACCGTATCCCTTTAATGAACACAAACCTTCACCTTTTTTGCAAGCACACCATAAATGGAGAGGCATACATGTCATATCTACCATATCAATGTCATTTTAGAGTATGTAAAAAAACACTCTATTTGTCTTAGGAAATATCGAAAACTTTTATAGGGAATTCGGAAAATATTTTTTGGCTAGCATGAAAGGTAAAATCCTGCAGCACAAAGTACAGACATGGGCACAGAGACTGAACAGACGGGCTGCTGTAAAACAACCTATTTAATAAGGCATTAAAATGCCATCGACTTGGACACATAAAAAAAAAAAGCTATGAAAACAAATGCCTTTCAAATAATTAGGATCTTATGCCTGAGACCAGTGTTGATCTCTGTGCAGAGATTTTCCTGCTGAAATCAGACCAGTCTAAGTCTGATCGTCTAAGGAAGGAATTAGCAGCGTATAAATCGGCTCCTGCTTGAGATTTTTCTGTTTCTGCCATGCATAACCATTCAACTGAATGATCACTTCAGCCTTTCTATCTCCTCCTTTCTGTTTCCTAAAGTATTTTGGAATACATTTAATTTAGTACGCCAGAATAATTTCTTAGTTGAATCTCAGATTTTTATCATGAGCGTGTGAAATGGTTGAATTACTAGCTTTTAGTCACCCTGTATGAGTAAATCTGTGCCAGGCTAACAGATGCAGCCAGAAATAGCAGCAGAACCCATTTCTGTTCTTGAAAACGTAGTGTGACTTCGCTTTCACTTGAGGTACTGTACTTGTACTGATTTGAAGATTTAACAATAGTTTGTAGTGGTAGCTGGTGTGTAAGATGTATCACACTGTTGTGTAAATTTATCCTTTAATGTAATAAAAAAATTTAAGCACAATTTTATCACCTATAATGTATACAAACACAAAAATAATTATTATAATTGACCATTCATGTATGCGTGTTTAAGCCTGGGTCACTGCTGTCATGATATTCCTCATCAGCACAGCTTAGAAAAGCTGCGCTAGTCAAAAAGAACGTATTTGGAAGGATGTGCCTCTGTGAGAACTTCATTAACACGATAAAATAAAATAATAAGGCTGTTGTCTAAGAGATATCTATATAATAAGATTACTGTTTTGATCTCCATTTTACTGAGTACTAACATGAATAATCTTGGAGAAATTAATGTATGCCCCTTCTGTTCCATCTTGTTTCCTGTTTTGTCATTAGGAACAGTTAGCCCCTAAGGCACAGATTTTTAAACTTCTAATCCAGCACGTGTCTGTCTTTCAGATCTGTAATTTCAGCTATGCTTCAATTTTGTGTTTTTAATGCATAGACCTGGGTCCCATGCTAAGACCCTTGAGTGTAACTTTCATAAGCATCAGAACAGGAGATCTTTCTCCTGATACTGTGATTTTATCTATTAATCAGTTTTATATGACTTTCTGCTAGCCTGGTTTTTCAAGGTGTGAAAAATTGCACTGAAGAGGTATTTTATGGATTGCAACTGTATTTTTGGAATAAGATTCTAAATAACCGGTCTGGTTTAAAGCTTTAGGCAAAATTTTTAGGTTCCTGTGAGTTGCTGTTAAACCTTTGTTGCCATTTGGCTAGAAGTACATCCCAATTAGTAACCCTTCTATCTAGCAGTAGCAGTATGTAAGTGATTTTTTTTTTTTTTTTTTTAAGTCAGTTGTAAATGATTAGTCCAAAAGAGTAGCATAAAACTTCGAACTAGTCCCCTGCAGGAGTCGGCTGGAGGAAATTAAAGGATCAACAACATAAGGGAAGCACTGAGGTAGGATTGTTCCAGGCTGCAGCCACAGGCTTTCACATGCACGCAGGAAATTGACTTCATCAAAAGCCGAGGATGCAGGCGTGAGGATGAGGAGGATAATGCAGGTGATGATGCTAAATCATGGCTTAATATCACATCATTTTCCAAGGGAGAAGTTTCCTCCCCACCTCGAAAAAAGCAAGGTTTTCTATATAAAAATTGAATCTTCCCCTTATGAATTAATAAAAAGTTCTGCACAAATCTGAGCTATAAATCTAATATAACTTAATAAATAATGCAGACTCAGTTTCCCCAAAACAGTATCAGTTGTGGACGGGTTTTTTGCACAAGTAAAAGAAGAACTCCCTATAATCTCTGCTGCTCACGTCAGAGCTACTGCTCTGTGCCCTGTGTGTTTGTGTGTGTGTGAGAGCTGGAAAACCAATGCCTCGGGAGTGCTTGGGACTTACGGCCAGGCAAGGCGTTCTCTTTAATGTCTTGAGTAAATATGTGCTGCAGAAATGTGGATCTTCGGGGCCTGGGATGAAGCTGAAACCTTTCTAGTGGAGCAGGAAAGAATCACAAGAGGGGAAATGCATAAATCTACATCTGGAGCCAAATATGCTGGGAAGGAGTAAAGAGACTGGGGAGCGGGAGTGCCAGAGCGGGGCAGAATTGCAGCGCAGAATTCCAAGAGAAAAAGTGGAAGAAAGAGGAACGTCCCAGGAATGAAGCTCTTACAATGTTGAAAACTTTCATCGGAAGTAAAACACTGGAAGGCTATAATCCCAATAAGGAAATTAGAACAAAAATTAACAATATTCAGCTATTCAGATGTCAAAAGAAATAGCAGAGTTATTGGTGTTAGAGGTTATTGCCAGGAGGGAAAAACTCAGCATGTCTTGGGTAATTAAGCTTCATTGGAGAGCATGGATCCCTTCTCCAGGTAAGAAATGCTTTTATAACATGGCATCTTTCGCTATTGTAATTAAACACCATGGGCTATTCTGCCTATGAAGTCTTAAACACTTTAGTCCTTTATCATGGGATTTTACTGGCCAGGCATGTGTGTTCTTATGGCAAAAAGCACTGACTGCTATAAAAAAAGAAACCCAAACATTTCTTTTTATTACTTGACTTGCTGTATTTTTATATATATTGAGCCAAATTCATCCCTTGTGTAGCTCAGTTGAAACCAATAAGGATAGATTTGGCCCATGTCTATATGAGAAAGGTGGTGACAATTAAAATATATTGTTTAATAATGAGAGCTATGGTAGTGAAGTGTCTTTGTGTCTATGAAATTATACACCACGACACCACGTTGCCAGTATAGAGTGGGACTAACAAAACATATAAGACCAATTTCTGATGGAAAGGCAAAAGCACTCTAACTTTTATTACTGTGATTAAATATCACAAAGGCATTTGAACAAGACTAATTTAGGTAACATCTCCAGAAGTCTCATTTATGGTGTAGTATTTTACCGTAGAGCAAGCCATTTAAAAATATTTCTTGACTGTTATTATATGTGGCAATCAAGGATGGTATGACTGGCTATTATTAGCTGTAAGTAAAAGAGCAGTTTTTATTTCATTTATATTTTAGTGATTTTCAGTAATATTGCAAAAAGGAATGTACCCTATTAAACGAAATGTGTGGACAGCCATTATTATCACTTTATATTGGTAATTCCCAGTTGATCCCCCGTGTGAAGCATTGTCCTGCCACATGAAAGACATTGTGGATACCCTGAAGATCTGAAGATCTTGCCTGAGTAGACAGTAAGATGTCCAAAGCTCATGGCACAGACAGCCAAGTCACCCATGCAACACTGGAACAAAGGAGTTTTGTTTGGCTTGCTGGCACAGCCGGCCACACACAGCAACTCTGCTCTGCACCGCTGTGGAGAAGTTACGGTGACTTTTATAAGCCGAAGCCTTACTGTACTGTCCACTGACTTTTATCCTTCTGCTGCAGGTAGGTGGGTAACGGCTATTCAGAGCCAGTAACTGTATCCCCAACGCCAAGCTCTCCATGCGTGCTGCCAGGAAGCCTGGCTCAGCTTTGCTCCGCGTCGTAACTGTCCTGAGTATTTGGTCGAACATTTTACTGGGCACTGGGTCGCCTTCTTGCCAAGAGGGAGGCGGGAGGGCGAGAGGAATAATGAGAACGATTTCCCTCGGGCTCAGGAAAAGGCTTTTACCCCAGGGGCCCCCTACCCCTTCCCCTCTGCTCTGACCCTTTGCAGCTGCCGCTGGGCTACCTGTCAGTATGCTTTAGGAACTGGGGGTGGGAAAGGTCGGAGCAACAAGAGGACGGAGATTTTGTTGACCCAAGAGCTGAACTAGCTCCTGATGGCCCTGCCCAGGAGCAGAAGGAAGACAGCAATACCTAGCCTACTTAGCTAATGGACCCCAGCAGAAAAGGTAGCTCTTAAATGAGACTAAAGATATGAAATATTACAGATGCAATGAGTTGCTTGGTTCCTTTAATGCCACTGGTCTTCTAATGAGTCTCTGACCCCCCAAAAATGAGAAGGACCAAAACCACAGCACAACAAAAAATAATTTCTGCTGTACTTATTGCTCATTCTGAATCTCTTTTATAGAAATCTGGGCTTTGGCATTGAACTCAGATAATATTTTATTAGAAGAAAGCATGATTCACTGAAATGGTGCACTCCAGTGTCTATGGAAAGGAAAACTGGGAAGGACACAAAAGAATCTAGGCTGTGGAAAACCCATTCAAGGAACCATTGCCACACAAAGAATCTCAATCTGCATTAAGAAACAACAGAAAGGAATAAAATATTTCCAAGGAAACGTCTGAGCATAGTGTTGGAGCCAAGTAAGGAATTATTAGTATATTAGCCTGTCAGGAAAGGGTCATACAGTATATGTGGTGGGAGAACACCCTGCCATCTTGAAATTAATACAAATTTTTTTATTAGCATCAATGTGATGGTCAGGACTTGCCCATATACCTGTAAAATTAACCAAAGAAGTAAGAAGAGATCCCAGGAGGAAGGGGATGTTTAGTCTGTCTTAAATAGGATGAAAGTTACTTTTCTCCTTTCTTTGCACATTTTCAGAGACCGATTTTTCAAACTATGAAAGCATGGCAGTCTTATCCATAGTTCTTCACATATTATGACAACAGAAACAGTTCAAACAGGTAAACTTCGAGAACAACCTATGCCTGTCTCCATACTGCTAGAGCTGTTGTCTCCACACGGAGTGCTGGCTCAGGGTATGCCATCCGTAGCCTTTGCAGTGTGTGGGTGCCGTAAACGAGGGTCTCCATCTCAGTTACCCTGAGCTGTGAACCTCGCCTTACGCACTGCGCGTAACTGCGCTGCGGTCGCTCGCGTCCGAGCACAAGTGCGTACATTCGCCGGTGACAGTCCGATCCTCAGGCAGCTGGTTTGCTTGTTGCTGGTTGCTTTTTCTCTTCGGCAAGAAGAGGAGTTTTATATTTATTTATTTCCTTTATTTCCTCTTTTTAGTTTTGCAGTTCACATTTTCCTTGCATTTATTTCCTGCCTGCTGACTTCCTGCTTCCCTTTCTTTTGCTGTTTGGAGGATGAAAACTGATTTTCAAACAATGTAATTAGGTATTTCTCAGAGGTGAGTGAATATTATTTTCATGTTATGCATGAGAGAAGCAAAGCAAATATTAAGCAGTTCACTAATGGCTGTAGACTGAATCATTGCAGAGTACATTAGCGTTTGTAAATCCTGAATTTCACCGGAGTTCTTAGGCTGCAGTTGAAGCTGTTTTCTCCTTTGAAACCACAGCTAAGAGGAATACGAGTAAGTATGGATTTTTAGCTTCACGTATGTTGATTTGCATTAGTAGCTGGTCTAAATGAGAACTTAGTAGTGGCTTCTTTGCATCTATAAGTCAGCTTATCATCTTTCAGAGGGACAGTGAGCTATGTCTGCACTAGCTTTTAAAACACCTAGTGAGCTTGCAGCAGCCCATTCGGTCACACTGTGAACACGCAAGTGTGCTTTAGTGGGACTTGCCCTAGCAGGGGATGTGCAGGATTGGTCCTCATTTCCCCTGGTTCTCAGAGCGTCGGGGTATTTCTGTTTCTAGGTTCTTGAGTTGACGTCTCTGCTGCTCCCGAGTTTCTGTGCCACGCCGGGGAGGCTGGTCGATGGACACTCCACCAGCCTACTGGCATTGACACCTTCCAGTCTTGAAGCGCCTGGGCAATGTTTTTACGAAGAGTTAAAACCCCCTTCTCCTTACATGTTAATGATGAAGAAATGTAGAAAAACTGCAGGTCGTCCAAACATTTATGCAACAGGCATGTGCTCAGTTCGAACACCGAGTGTAAATCTAGTCCTCTGTGATACTGGACAGAAATCCCAGTGGAAGCTTTTCCTGCCTCTAACCTGTCTACTCGCCTTCATAATGATAAATGGCGGGAGGGAAAGGGTGAGGGCGGGGGGGAACTATCTAAGCTTTGAACTGGTTCTGTCTTAAGAAGGATGGGAAGGAAGAATGCAGATTCATTTAAAACAGGAATTTTACATGGCTAAAATCTTTGGGTTTTTCTCCTCTTGGTCACCTTTGGTGTTCTCATAAGTAAATCTTAGAATAAATCCTTACTCGAAGATGGCTAATCAGGTGAGACATTGTGGCTAACTTTGGTTTTTTACTTTAAATTGAATTGATTACCTATTCCCACTTCCATTTTTGTCCTGCATGTAGTTGCTTAGTAGCCATCACCTTTGCTTTCAGTCTAGGTATTCATTGCATGCTGACTGTTTCATATTACTTCTGATGCACAAAGTGAGTTCATCACCTTTCCAGGATGTCTTGTGATTGATTCCTCATGTCCAGGGCAATCTGCTCTAAAGTTTCAGGCTAAAAGGAGTGCTTGGATTTAGTGGGGGTAATCAATGGCCAGAGTCTTATTCTTCCTATGTTTTGAGCTCTCCATTTGTGTATTAGATTCACAACTGATATTAAATACAACACGATGTATTAGGTTCAAAATTTTGTTCTTCTCTCAGTAGCTGCTCAGATGCACTGGGCATGAGTAAACCATAATTTGCAGAGTGTGGCTGTGTCATCCATCAAACCCAGATGCACTCTGCCTCATACCTAAACTGTACACTGCACAGCCAAGGCTGAAAGCTGGGCTGGCTATACCGAAGTCTATAAAAGTTTTCCTATTGACTTCAACAGAAATAGGACTGAGCCTTATGATGTTGGCACTAAAATATGAAAATATTCTTTTTCATCTCTGCTGAACGCTGAACTCCAGCACACATTGTTGTCTGCCTTACGTAAGACAGAGGCTGTTAAGGAGAAAGAGTAGCTTTGCACATATTGTTCTCTGCACATGCTGTTCTCTAGTAAATACTTGTTAAAGGATGCATCCATTCCTGCTGGCAGTGTCTAAGGCTTCGTACACAAATTTGGTCCAGTTTAAACCTCCCAGCTAGAAGCTACATTTATCAAATTTCGTCTTTCAGAATTGTTAAAATCATTGGTGTCCAAGCAGGTGGTGCCAACATTCCTCACAATTCTCTTTTTTTAAAAAAATCTTCCTCCAGTTTGTAAATACAACCCCAGTGAAAACATTCATCAAAACTGTAACAATGTATGGCTGAAAGACAAAAATCAGTATTAACTGAAAACTAAGGAAAACAGCAACAAAAAAACAGCTGAAAGATGTTGGCATTTGCAGAATACTCATTCAAACCTCTTATCCATCAGTATTTTTCTCCGGAACAGCTGCCTTTTGACCTGTTGTAGCTATTCCTCCTGTTCTCATTCCAGTGGGTTTTGCTTTTCTTTTGTTAAACAAGCTTCTAATTAAGAGGAATCAAAATTATCCTAATTTAAATTGAAGGAGCATTATCAGCACCTCGCACTAATTAATATACTTTTTTATTTCCTTCTCTCGGGACCTGGTTCCAAAGATGGACTCAGGCTCAGGAGGGCAGTTCTCAGCCCGGAGGTGCCTTGCTGCACACCCTGCGTAAATCCACCGTGAGATTTGAAAAGTCAGTCTCAAGAATAGTCAGCCAGGTACGTTTGCTGGTTGTGACTGGAGTAATGGTCTTTCTGACAGCAGGCAGGTATGCCAGCTTGCTTGGCGGCCGTAGCCGCCCCACGCCATGGCACGAATCTCCGAGGGCGTTACCTTCCCTTGCCGTTACCCAGGGAGTTTCTCAACAGGGGTGAGCAGCCAAGTTTAATTTTAAACTTCACTTTGGTTTAAACACAGCACAGGCCGGTCTATCCTGCACTGCGCTGGTGCAAGGAGGGGCTGTGAATCCTAGCACGAAGCTGCCCTCTAAACGCCAATGCCTACAGTGAATGTTTTACAGACAGAGCCCAAGGGATGGTTTCTCTCCTGACTGTGTTCTCACATTAAAATACAGTTCATGTTGGACAAGGCTGTTTGCTTTTGTTGTACTGTTCCCAATATTTTCTTCTCTTTCATTTTTAATATTGATCCTCTACTTTGTGGAAAGGAAACCAGTTCAAAATCTTATTCTCTCCACCAGCAAATCATGATTTCTCTTCCAGGCTACTATCACAGCAATAAAAACCTTCAAATCACATTGAATTTAGGCGGCCTCTTTTCACAGTCGAGTGCATGGCACCTTCTTGGAGCAGGCCTTTAAATTAAAATACTGTAAATTTTTTTGCTGTTCAAACACTACTGCAGAAACATGAGTGGCCAAGGAGAGAGGAGGTTTTTTCCTCCTGTTGGAATTTTTCACTATAACCATCCTCAGGGGAGTTCTCATCTTCAAAAGAAACATTCTTTCTATACAAGCTGCAAAAAGAATTATTTAATGACATCATAAATTAATACAGAGAGGCACAAAATTTCCAAAATGTGGAGAGAGAGAGAAAAAAAAATAGCGTTTGCCAAAAACACCCCAGCTCTTCCAGACTTAGGCCTCTCTTGAGCCTGTGAGCTGCCAATGATACCAAATTGAATGGTGGGGCTTTTGGCACAACTGAAGTTTAGCTTGTTTAAATTTTGGCAAATATTCGTATTACTCACATACTCAGCAAGCTGATACAAATATTTGTTCTATTTAGAGTGAAGTCCAAACTCAGCGCTGGCATAAGTGCTGTTGGACTCGGTGGAACTAAGCTTGCTTGTGCCAATATTAAATTTGGACATCTACCTTAAAGAAAAACAGAATAAAAAAATCCCCTAGCCTTTTAGTACAGATTAGAATACATGAATGGAAAACAGATCTTGTGTGTATCCAGGTTTTCCTCGCTGGCTAATTTTTGCCTTAATCTGATTGGAAATGGACCTCGTTCTTCTGCACTTGGATTGCCATACCCTGTTAGGATACAACAAGCCATCTCACTGGAGCTAGCACTGAAAAAGCCTTCGCACACGTGAAGTTCTCCACATTCTTGAGAAGTAAAAGCTGTTTAAACTGTAGTAAATCAAGTCTGGACGCAGTAAGCATACTTGAGCTATTTTAATGCTGTGCAGGTTGTTGGGATTTTTTTTTAATGATGTCCACAGTTCAGTGTTTGTGATTTGAAAACCAAATAGACCATTAACTTCCTGCCTCTAGAACAGGCAGGTCCCAATCCTCACGGATGCTTCGTTTTTGCTGTGCTCTCTGTTTTTGAATGCCCACAGCCAGGCAGGCATCTCCGGGAACGATGCTGCATGCCAGGAGCTTGGCAGGGAGTCGCACAGGCAGCAGCTGCCAAGATGTGAAATGCAGAAGGGAAGTGGAACCCGGGTGCCTCACCTGGCCAAGCCTGCTGCTGCCCGCCTTGCCCATGAGCTCGCTCTTGGGATTGGATACGTAAACAGGTTAGAAATTTTGCAACGAAAATACCCCAAACTAAAAAAGAACAGCATATTTCCATTCCATAAATGAATACAACCAGAAAGTGCTTCAGGGATGTGCTTGCTATGGAGCTGTGTTCAGGTCAGATGGGATTTGTAAGCTGACCACTATTTAATGCTGTCTAAATGCTCTCATAAATGTCACGTAGAAGTGGGATCCCACTAACTTAACTTCAGCTCTTTAGAAATGGGAAATCTAGTCTAAGTGACCGAGCTAGATTCCTCTCTGAGTGGAAAAAGATCATCACTAGAGAATGATTCATCCCATTTTAATCTAAATGTCTGATCTCTCTCCACTGACTAAAAAAGGAGCCCAGATGAGCTGATTAGCATATATCCAAATTTTGCACATTTATGTGCTAACTCAGCCTTTTACAATCAGGTCCTGTACTTGCAAATGTCATGTCCTATTTTTACAACTAAAAGCTTGTTATTTGCCAAAGGGTTTTGCAGGGCACTTGCTCAGCTCCAGTGGCTGGTTTGAGACTGAGCTTCGGCTGTGCCCTTTACAGAGGCTGACAGCAGTGCCTGCTGTGTGCTCCCCCGTTAGACCTTGGATTAATTAGGTGTTCAAGTCTCCTCCACATCCCCTGCATTAACTGAAAGCTGCTGGAACAATTCTCATAGGAGTGACTTTTTAAACTGCCTTAAATCAATAAATATTGCATTGATGAGCAGAAGGTATATGAAAAATGGTTAAAAATAGAAGCAATGATTATTCATTAAAAATGACATCATTGTTATTCTGTTAATCATATTTGTAAAACAGGCAAAAGATCCAGTCTAGCTTGTCATTTGGACTCTGGGCTGCTGACCCCATTAATTTTTAGGTTATAGTGGCAGCATTTGTCTCGTTTAGTGTTGATTCAGTGTCACTATGAGAAATGAACTGAGCATTTCAAATTACGGGTAGTGACACCCCCAGACCTCTCCCCCTGCCTCCAACCTTTAATTCTTCACTATTGTCATTGTAACTGATGTGCACGTACGTACAGGAACCTCGCTTTGCTGCTCTTGTTATCAGGCCAGCGGCTGCTTTTAACTTAGCCTAGTAGTGCTCGGTGTGTTCAGATCAATCCACGTGTCCATTAAAAAAGAGAAACACAAGATATCACCAACAAACCAAAACCCGTTAGTCTGGCAGTGGGCGGTTAGAGTTCAACGGTAGAAAAAGGGTCAAGTGTGCACCTTGGGAAAGTGTAACNTTGGTACAATTGGACAGTAGGAGACAGAAGAGAGANGAGGTNTCCAGTAATTCACCGCGGGACTTTTNTATACTAATTATTGAAATGCACCCAGAGACAGCTTATAGTAGTAAAATGACTTTATGTTCTGATACGTAAAATAAAATGTCCATGCTATGTAACAAACATTTAAAAATTCCATACCACCTGTATCTAATGTGGTTTCTAATAAAGATTTATCTGTAGTATATATGTTTTTTATCTAACCAATTCTTAGTTTTTACATCAAAGGTGTGTAATAAAAAAAATCTTAAATAGATGTCTTTCCAAAAAAACCTTGCAACATTCATTTTTATTATTTCATTCGTAAAAAGCAAAGCTGAATTGGACACGTGGCCTGCATTTGTGATATATATATATTTTTATATATATATATATAATATATATGTATATAAATAGCTATTCAGCATGCAAAAATTGTAGTGATTTCCAAAATCTGATTACAAAATCCACACCGGTCACACACATAGTCTGCTGAATGGGTGTTCGAGATTGTCCTGGTGGAAACATGAACTCCACTTTCACGGCCCCAGGGTTGTCTCCCTGTAAGCAACCGCCCTCATCCCTCAGCCTCTCTGCGTGGGAATGGATTCCTCAGAACGCAGAAGTACCTCCCCACTTCCAAATCTGTATTTCAGCTTCTTGCCTTTGCCCGTTTGGGGATGAAACTTAACTCTTGCGCTCTTTAGTGGAACCAGACTCACAGCATCGCCTCTGTGTCGCCATCCCTTGGGAGAGCGTCGCCTGGGAGCTCAGCAGGATGGATGCACTGTGGACCGGAGCGAGACGCATCCCTGCTCCGGGGCTTTTCAGGTGAAGGCAATGGGAGTTTCGTTCCAGAAAGAGCACAGCTTGCTTTCCCACGTGAGGCCGTTTTGTGCCGCGGCTGTCGGCTGAGCGATCCCTCCTTACCTCGTAGGGACACTCTGGTAAGCCAAGCCAGCACTGAAGGAGTCCGTTCCAGATACTTCCACAGTAAACAATAGTAGCAATGTATACACTGGTTACAGATTTTTACCTGTTCTACAAATATTTGTACACTGTAAAGCCTGACAGGTAATGGGAATTCTTTCCATCCCACCCCACAATTAAGAAAATATTCCTCTATGCCTCCTTTATGCTGAAAACAATTCTTTCTGAGTTAGCTGCAAAAGAAAAAACATAGCACAAAAGGCGCGTTTCAGCTGAATACGAAAGAAATCAAGGACCAGCAAATACAGAAATCATGGAAAGTATTAGCAACTTTTAAGCTTAAACTTCATAAATATATTGCAATAAGCAAGTGTGACTCAATCAATGGATGGGAGTCTGAAGACACTTGGTCTGTTCCTAACGCTGCAATTAATTTGCTATTTGGCCTCGGGCGTAACACTTCACTTCTTAGTTTCCCATAGCCACGAGCGATGTCGTTGTGGGGGGAGGAAGAGACATTTGTGCATCGGTACCTTCTCCTCTCCGCACCACGGCACGAACCCTGCTCTGCGCTGGGGAGGTACCGGAGCGGCACCGCAGCGCCCTGACCCCACTGCTTAGCCTCCCCGCCGGCCCCTGCGCTCCTACGGCTCCGTCACTTCCAGAGGAAGAAGGAATTTCTACAGTTAAAAAGAGCTAAAGAAATGCTGCTACAGCAGTCCTGGAACTACGCAACCCAACAGATCGCTTTTTCCTTTGAGTTTTGGGATGCTGTGACTTCACAAACCAAGTACCACAAAAGTGAAGCTCGTATTTTTCCCAAATAACCAAAATTTGCTCATGGATGTTTAATGTTACAAGCAAAGGAAAATGACTAGCTACTTCACTTGTCAGCCATGAAGATGGCTCCTACTGGATCAGTAATGAAGATGCGAGAATGAATCTATTCGGGAGTCAGTAAGAGACTGATGAATCCAGCCCACTGAGACCGGAGACGTAATTCTCTGTGTGTCTGAAGATACAAGCTCTTCACCCACACAAATCCCTCTGGAAATGCACATTTGTCTCACCGAAGTGCAAGTTACCCACAGGTATCAACACTGACTGAACACTGTCCTGGAGCAGTAACGTTGGCTGTGGCATCGCTTGGCCGTCAGAGTCATCCGTCAGTCCAGTTCTCCACAGTCCCTATCCCTGAATGATACTGCAGCGACGACTCCCTCGACAAGGAAAAGCTTTGTGAGTACAGGAATTCGTTCGCCGCGTTTAGGTGCGGAGAGGGGGGTTTTCTCTCGCACACAGAAGGGTGCACCCTTTCCCTCGGGAAAGATGATGAAGGAACGCGCTCCCGAACCTGAGACTGGGACAGCTGGTTGTAGACACTGAAGTGGCTGTTGCCCGGCGGCTGCGAGCCTTGAGCTGCGATGGACGGGAGCCGTGGCATCATGGTGGTGGCAGTGAAGTGAGCAGGGAAAGGCTGGTAAGGGACAGTTTCCATTGTCTGAACACTGTAGCTGGTGTAAGGTGCGACAGAAGTCCACATATTGCAGCTCAAGGGGGGAGGTGGAGGCGGCAAGTCGTCAACCGTCGAGACACCAGCGATTTCGGGCCCAGAACTAGAGTACATGCACGCTTCCCTCGGAGTCACCTCGCTGCAGTAGGAAGGGCTGAGCATCTGCTGATCGTACGGCGGCGGGGAACGGAAGTAGTGATCGTCTCCTACAGAAGAGGAGGCTTCCAGGTAGGAGCGTTTGCAGGGCAGGTCCAGGTGCCGAGCGCTTTCTGCAGATAAAAAAAATGCATGTTCAGGAGCAGCTCCGAGAGCGACGGCGTTTAACAGCAGCCTGCTAAGAGCCTGGGGTGGTTTTATGGAGTCCCCTCAGAAGCTGAGCATGCAGTCTGTGATTATTTCGCTAAACAACTGGTGCTCTTTTTCAGATTAATCCATTTAAGCCATTTTAGTTTGAAAAGACAATGTACAATATCAAGAAGACATTGTGTTGCAAATGTCAGGCTAATCCCCTCAGCCTCAAAGCAGCCTGGTGGCATTTATCAGGTTAAGTGAGTGGCTTGGGCTACTATTCTCACATCAGAGATTACTTCACGTTCATCCAGATAACGGGGGTCCCTGACACTCTGGCAGTGTTACTCCTGACAAATTCAAGAAGTCTCTTCAAGGGTCTTATCGCAGCCTGCCTTCCTGTCATTACAAAAATGGCCATACATTTCCCAGATATTCATGTCAAAAGCTGCAGAAATATTTCCAGATAAAGGAGCCCTTTCCCAGTCATCAGCCCCTCTCTGCACCTTTACGCTGAGAAGCTGTAGCCCCTCTCCTACAGATTACGATGCCCGTGGCTGTGTTTACCTGCAGCTTGCTGTTAGTTCTTAGTAATATTCTCTGGATGAACTAGTGAATTTGTCTGTGGACTAAACATCTGCTAAAATTACATATTTGCCTTGCAGTCCTCATTATTGGTGCTGTTTGATTCTTCATTTGCCCATGATTAGAGGATTCTCACAGCCTAAATAAATTAGTGGCCAATGACACGTGTAAATAGAACAATTTTTTTCTGCGCAAAATTTTTCCGTTTAACTTAAAACATGCCATGATCTCATCTGATGCTGGACTGAAAGGAAGAGAATGTAGTTACAGCTCACTTAAGCTTGAGAACTAGTGGATAAGGAGAAGGGGATGCTTATACCCAGCTACCACAGCCCCACTGCTCTGCAGACATCGAGGGAATTGCTAATGGCTTCATCCCGGAAAAGGGCTGAACATCTACAATTCATTAATGCTAACGGCAGTGTCAGAACGTCTCAGGGTAGATGAGGCCTCCTCCAAACAATTATTAATTCAGTTGACTCTAACAATAGACAATTTTCTAGTGTAGCTTCATGCCATGTGAATGATCCATTCTCATCTTTTTTTTCTTTTTTTGATTGGATTCAGGGTCTGAATTTGCCTGCTATGGCACAAAACCACAAATAACTGCCCAAAAACCCAGCTCTTGGGCCCTGACCCTCCAAAACACTTTGATCACATCAGTATCTTTGAAGGTCAAGGCCTAAGAGACCAACCCAAAATGAACTGAAATTAGTGAAAGGCTTTCAGTGCTCGTGCTCTTAGGTTTATTTGCTGTAATATTGTTCTAGATGTAAACTCGAGTTACCTCTTCTTTTTAGGCAATGATAGAAGAGCCCTGAATCTCTCTGTGCTGTGAAGGTGTTGAGTGGCAGGTCTTGAGTATCTGAAGCTGCAAATTGCATGTGAGCACCATTCTCATACTGATAATGTTGAAGGGTCTGGTGATTCCCATGAAGTGGGTTAACGTCTGGCTTTGTTGAAAGCTGGCCATGACTGGACACCAACCTCTGCCTCATGATGCTTTTGGAAATTACTGGATATTCTTTGCTAAAGGAGGTGAGAAAAATTATGACCAGTTAGACAGCAATCAGCATTAACAGAAGGATGAAATATTAGTTTGGCTTCCCTAGAGCATCTCCATGCAATGACTTCAACATCCTTTGCCAGATACGATGAGCTCATACTCATGACACTCTTGGGTGTGGGCAAGCATTACGACAACACACAGAGTGTGTCACTGAATTGCAGGAAGAGCTTTTCATAGAATCATAGAATGGTTTGGGTTGGGAGGGACCATATAGACCACCATGTTTGAAGGCCGTGCCATGGGCAGGGACCCCTTCCACCAGCCCAGGTTGCTCAAAACCCCTCCAACCCAGCCTTGAACACTGCCAGGGAGGGGGCAGCCACAGCTTCTCTGGGCAACCTAGGCCAGGGGTATAAATGGCATTCAAAGCCCTCATGCCTTCAGACCAAGGAAATGTGATGCCCCCATGGCGCAGGCACTTTTTAAGTTCTTCTCCAAAGGGGTGCAGCAGAATGCGGGTTAGAGCCCAGCTGCAAGGCTGTGTTTGTGCACAGGGCACGCATGGGTCTGCGCTGGCTGTGTGTCGGACACTGCCTGCCCATAGACACTGTCTGGGTTCCGTGCACCCATGCATACACGTGTGCACACTGCAGCAGCTCCCTGACACCGATGAGCCGGGCAGGTGGCCACGCTGCTGCACACCTCCTCGCCACCACCCCTCCTTGCGCCGCTCGGCCGTACCTTTGCAGTCGTGCCACGCGCAGGTCGCTGTCGTCGCTCCCCCTGAATCCCTTGGCAAAGGGGTTGTTTTCAATTTTCAGCTGGGTTATCTTTAAAAGAATGAAACCATAAAGCATTTGAAAAGGGATCAGCGCCGTACGTGCCACAGTGGGTCTGAGGCCGTGGGTCTCTCTGTGCCCTGTCCCACGCATCCCCCCGTGAAACGCAGATCCCATGGGAGTTTCACCCGTTTAAAGACGTAGTGGCAGCGACGGCACCTCTGCATTCAGCGCTGAGAGAGAAACCGAGCTATGAAGTTCAGTGCTGGATCTTGTGGAAGCAGCTTTTAAAGCTGATAAAACTGCCAATTACGATTGAGGGCAGGAATGCAAATTTCTTATTTTTCTTTTTTTCTCTGGGTCTTATTTTGGGTCCTGTGTTCTTAATCTGGGCTCTTGTTAGAGAGAATATATTTGTCTGCTTTAAAAGGTTTCCAGTGTTTCCATGTGAGAGAGCCCTATTCCTCATGGCCTGGCTCTCCCTCATTTCCATGACAATTTTATACATCTTTCTGTCTGTCATTCAGACATTTTTCCTCTGTGAAAGGAAGCATAACTCCAATAGTGTTTTTACTTTGGGCAACAGAAAGCTGCTGCGTTTTGGCAAGAACTGCCTTTCCCCCCAAGAGCTACAGTGTATTAAAAGGGTCAAAATGCCTCAGAATTGACTTAGACTAGGCTTAAATTTGAGGGAGCTCAGCTTCCATGAGGGAACTGTGAAAGCTCTGTCATTTCATGAAAATTCTGTTTAAAAAGTTATGTGTGAAATTTCCTTTAGAAAATATTCAGAAGTTTGTCTGCCTTGCAGCCCCAGTAAATATCGTTTTCCCTTGCCAAGCCTGCCACCCGATCCCTTCCCTTTACCACGCAGGTGCAAACCAAAGCTCAGGAATGCCGGGAAGAGGTACTCGGCCGTTCAGTGACAAATGAAAAGAAAGCACCTCTTCAACAACGGATTTTGTAAAGGGAAAGAGGTAGAGAACAAGATCACCCACGAGCGTTTCAGGAGCTGGAAAATGCCAGAACGTTTGTAGGGACACAGGAGTTCCCAAAAATATCCCTTGTTGGCCTCCCACAGAGCTGGACGTGTGTCGGTACCCGACCACACGCCCAAGGCCCTTTGGCAGTAGGGTTATCGACAGGTCGAACACGCATCGCGGACAGAACGGGTCAGAACCAGGTCTTAGTAACGTCCTTCCCTCCTTAGGGACCCCAGCAGGGAGGATCAGCTCCTTGGGCACCCGATTGTCGCTGCAAAGACCTTTCCCAGGAGGAGGCGAGGTGACAGCACGGCAGGATGCTGGCAGGGAGGGGAGGACACGTGTCTCCCGGCAGACCCACTGGCACGGAGCCCCTCTCCGTCCGACAGACGCACCAGCCCGCATCCGATTTTAGCAGCGAGGATAACAAACAGGTTCTGCGTTCGGACGATTTTACAAGAGTGTTGCTGTAACTAACAACTCCACTTGTAGCAATGCTGAAAAATACCCCTTACCGAAAAAGTCCTGAGAACACGGCTGGCCGGTATCTGTGATGGAGAAGGAAAGTGGTGGCACGGGCATTTAACCAGCCTCGAGGGCTCCAGCTTTCCCTCCCTGCTCCCGCAGCCCGCAGTGCCTCCAGGGTAGCTCCCAAACAGCTGGTGGACCACGAGAAGCGTAGAGCCCTTCCTAACCCCCAGCCCAACACTGGGTTTGTAAATCTTAATTTAATTTTGTTATTTAGCAACCGTGGTTCTCCTCTGACATGAGCAGAAATCAGGGCTTCAGTCGCTCCTTTTCACCTTCCTCTGGCTTCATCCAACCCAGGAGGGAGTTTGGGGTAAACACCTACACCTTCCTCACTGAGCTGTACTCGGGCGTAGCCTCTAGCCTCAGCTTTCCATCCCCACGAGCCCACAGTCAGCTCTGTAAGCAAGACTATCATTTTTTGCTTAGAAAGACAATTATTCACAAGGACACTTCTTGCTAGCAGGATATTTCTGAGCTAGAAGTAATTCCATAGTCTGTTTTTTTCTAAAAGTTGCCCAGACCAGGTTTTTAATTGTTAATGCATAAGAGAATAAGTAAAAACCATTCGGATGTTTCTCTGAGGCTGTGATTTTCTAGAGACAGCGAGGTCGTGGCGAGACCGTCTGCCTCCCGCTCCTCTGCCGCAGACCACCGTGCTCCCCTCGCCAGGTGGCATCCAGCCCCCCCCAGCCTGTAGATCACAGAGCGAGAGCTGGGCAGCGCGGGGGTGGCTCCTCGCAGGATCTTCACAAAGAATTAGGGCTCAGCTGGGGCATTTTCCCTAAGTCTGCCAGGTCCGCTCTGTGCTGCCGCCCAGCCACCAGCCTCCCCCAGCAGTGGTTGTACGGCAATGACAGTGGAAGTATTAAGTTTATGAAGCACTTTGGGAAGCTTAGGGATGAAAGGCACTATTGACACACGAGACACTTTAAGTAGGTATTAAATAACCTCTTTCGAGCCTTTTTGGTTAACCATGTTTGGGCAACTGGTCCTTTTACACCAACAGCTACAACTTTTCAAACAGGATTCACTTCAGTGTCCAAATAGGGATTTCTGGTTTTTTCCCGTCTTACCATAACACACACATCCACGTTTCTGCTCTGAGTCTTTTAACTGGCTCACTAATTGCAAAATCTTGCAAGGACGCTACGCTTCAAGCCTCAAAGGGCATACAGGCATCCTGCTTGGGAGGAAGAGGTCTGGTCAGATTATAGGGCAGGAAGAATTTCACATATGTTCCTGTTCCTGTAGTATTTTCCTACGAATGTGTAGAAAAGGAGCTGATAGAGTAACGCATGGCAGGTTTCGCATTCNGGGTGACAGGAGGGCTCCGGCAGTGCTGCTTCACTCTGCACCTTNATTTATGAATCCTGATGTTCTTTAAAAACTCCAATTAATCCTCATACAACCCTGCAGTTGGGCTCCCATCAGGAAAGCTTCAGGGGAGCAGGAGCTTGTGCCGAGGCAGGCAAATCAGCAGAAGGCTTGAAAGCAGAGCCTGGCGTCCTCGCCTCTCCCTGCCCTGGCGATGGTGCACCCGCCGGCACGGGGAGGTGACAATTCACTGTCAAAGTGCTGGCCATCCCGCCGGGAACCCACATGGGCAAAATCCTCCGACACGACGCTACCCACTGCTGCCGCTGCCAACCCGCACGAAAAGGACGAGACGCCAAAGCCCACAGCACAGGGGTGGCTGTGCCGCACGCCCAGCGCACAGACCCCGGCCCTTTGTACCGCACGTTCCCCCCCCAAACAAACCCAAACCCCCTCCTTCCCTCCGTGCGCTAACCACAGAGCGGGCTCTTAGCTGGGGTTTTATGGTTACATTCCTCGTACGTCTCACTAAATACACATGCTATAATTACTTTTCACTGTAGATTTATGAGCAAGCTTTACTAGTCATTATTAGATTTGCTTGCTGTTTTGAATGACGTCTCTTAGCATTTATGGGCATGCCGATTCATTAGTGTCTGGAATCGCAGGCATTGCCAAGATATTGTCACCCAACGATGTTCACGCTGCTCCTGCGCTGCGTCCTCTGGCTTCGTCACCCTTGCTTAACGCTGGGACGGAGACGTCTCTTTTCAAGCAGGCGTTGTGCACAACAGCAGAACAGTCTCTCCCCCTCTCTGAGTGAACAGACCCTGCTCATCAAAGCACCGCGCCGACCGCAGCGCCGTCGCTGTGCCGCTGCCGCTCGGAAGCTCGTTTCGCAGCCGTCGGCAGCAGAGGGCTGCGAGTTGCAAAAGCCCGGGAACCAGAAATTAAGCACCTTTAGGCAGAAAAGCAGCCTACCTTGTGATTCTGGTAGGAAGTCACCGATATAAAGGACGTCTCCGGAAAAACGTGGGTGCAGAAGGCTGTGTTCTTCGACCCGAAAGCATTGTTCTCATCCGCCTTCACAATATGCAGCCGTGGTTGGTATTTATGCATTGAATTAAGAATGATCTGAAAAACAATTAATGCTAAAATGAGAAATCCAATTTAATAATTAAAAAAAAAAAAAGACAAGCCATGGCTATTCGACAGACTTTACTAGCAGGACACAAAAGCCCACTAGTGCTCAGCTGTAGCTTTGCTTTCAAATTAGAGGGGAAAATTACATTAAACGCCCAGGAAGCCAAGACAGAAAAGGTATCTGCTCCTCTGGCAAGCAGAACTTAAAGCTTTCCTGGTAAACTCTCATTTTCTTATTGCTATTGGATAGAGTCAGTCTGGGTGGAAAAAAAGCCATAAATTTTTTTCCCAGCTCATGCTGAAGCTGTACAATATGTATAATTCACCAGCAGACTGGTCCATAAAGACTCCTAATAAATACTTTACTGAGCTGAAAAATACACAGTTTAGCAGAGGCAGAAAAAAATCACAGAAACCACAGGGGGAAAAAAAAAGCAAGCGATTTTTCTTTTATCTGCTGGTAAAAGTAAACTACAAAAGAAGAGATTTATTTTCTTTTTTCCTCCTGTTTGTGGAGCGGCTCCGCACGGGTGGCTGGGTGCAGGCACCTCTCTTTCAGGACAACAGCTGGAGCACTGGGGGCCAAGCGGGGCTGCCCAAGCGGGGAGCGGCCGTGCCACCCATCCCAGCCCGGCCCCGCAGCATTGTGCTGCCACAAAGAAGGGATGTGCCCAGATGCTACAGAAGAAAATTATTTTAAGAAATGGAATTTCTTCTAAGAAATGGCATGTTTTTAAGAAAAGTCATTATTCCTTTTACTGGGCAAAGAAGAAATTTTGCTTTCTTCTTTTCTTGGCATAACCCTTTTCAATTCCTTCTTCCCGCTCCCAGGCTGGCTCATTGAGCCTGTCCTCCCCACGCCCGGCCGGTTGCAGGGACACGGGGTTCTCCAGCCAGGCTGACTGCTCTCCCCTGATCGGGGTGCCCAAAGCAGCCTGCAAGGACACGTCCGTCCCCGACGCAGACGCAGGCGAAGGGACACGCAGGGACGACCGCAATGGGTGATGTCTTCAGCTGGCAGTAGATACATGGGTAGACAGATGGATTGGTGGATGGATGGACGGACATATGGATGGATGGATATACAGACAGATGGAGGTACACGATGCAGCAGAGCAGCGTCAGTTGACACTAATTGTGGAGCTAGCCAGTTTAAAATGAGAATTACTAAGAAACAGAAGACATTTGCTCCATGATTGGCTTTTGTCTCCAGGATCCCCTCCTATTTCATGCCTGTCCAAGGAGAGCTCGCGGCGGCGGCACAGCTCTGTGCACTCCAGCTGGGACACGAGACAGTGCAGGGAGCTTGTGCTCTTTAAACCCCTTCGTCTGGCTGCACGTAACTGCCCACAGTAGCTGGCTGCATTATATACCACTTAAATGCAATTTTTATTGTTGACATTTTCCAGACAACCCTCCCTGCTCCCCAAGAGAGAGAAGGAGGAATTTTTGGCATTTTATCAGCTTTGCATCAAGCCTCTTAACCACTTTGTGGCTGTTGATGTGCAGGGGGTAGATCTGAGAGGGCTGGCTCAGGTTTGGGTTTAGAGCCTTTTCTCTGCTTTCATATATCACCCACTCATAAAACAAAGCCAAGACAAATAATGCCAGAGGGCCAAGACCTTCATAAGGAGGGGAATTTTAATTTTCAATAATTAAGAGCTGAGCCCAGCTGATAAATAATGATTTTCGGAGCAGAAGCTAGGGTGTGCTAAGCTCTCCTCACCTCCTGTCCCAGACTGCCCAGGTCTAGCAAGGACGGGTTGCTTGTCCCCAGAGTCAGAGAAAGTCAACAGTAGGACAAAGAAAACAATCTTAAATTGAGATTTCCTAAAGGGAATATGAGGACCCCCAGTTTTGATACTCTCTGAATGAACAACCTGTATTCCCCCTCCAAAGGAGTATCCACCGGGCTGTAATGACCCCCTTAAAAATCTTTTTCTTTTCTATTTTTTACAACCTCTTTAAACCCTGCATGTCGAAACAATTTCTAAAATGAAGAGGACATTTGGAGCCTGACAGACACACTCAGGGAAGGAGTTTTGACAGATGCTCAAGGTTATAGTTGTGGCTGCAAACCTGCCTGGAGGTTTATCGTGAGCCGCTTGGTATCTGTGGGATGTTTGTGGGGAGGGAAAAATCCCCTAAATGGCTAAATTTAGCCCACTGCCTTTACAAGGTTGAGCATTTCTGTGCCTTGCACTGAAGCGATTATTCGCCCACATGTCTCGGTGTAAGCAGCCGTTGGAAAGTGCTGAATTTCTTCACGTGAGGGGACTATGAAAGAAGACCCCCTTGAGATGTGCCAGATCAAAGCCGAACAGCCATCACTGAGCGCAAAACATGATTAATAGACGTGAGAACCGCAGAGCCCTCAGGTTAACTTCATCGAGTTGGTGTCTACTGACGCGGATGGGGAACAGCTTCCAGTAAAGCAAAGCCCCACAAAAATGCGCCGTTCTCATACAATGAAGAAAAATGCCTTCAGCTATTTGGCAGAGCGGTCAGGACGTCAGGTTGGGGATGAAAATGGGATGTTGCGGTGCTGTTTTGGATGGCCTCCCTATGCCGCTGTATGGGTGATCTCTCCCATCTTTTTTTTGGGCGGCAGCGACCACTCTCTGTATACTCACAATCAATATTTCACAGGCCTGAAAACAAGAACTCATGTCCAGAGGCTGTGTCCGCATGTGCATCCTACTTACTGGTGCTTGGTGTAAGCCTCGTGCAGTCACAAACCCATCACCTCATTCAAAAAAGCCTCCCAACCCTTAGCTGCAAAGCACTGTGCCTGCGCAACGCGAAATGCCAACAATTCAGGCTAAATAGTTTTCAAGGCTGCTGTGGAAAACTGGTCACTGGCTAAAAATACACAAAACAAATGTAAATTCCACTCCGATGACGAACATCAGTGGAAAGATTAACTTGAAGAATTGTGTCAAAAATGAGAAGTATTTTAACTGACGGGACAGAGCATGGCTGCTGCTGCTCGGTGCTGGGCAGGCTGGGCTTCAGCAGCAGCACCGAGCAGGATGGAAGGTGAGGTAGGAGCTCTCCGCCTCAAAGATGATGCTAAAACAAGAACTGTGTATCTTCCTGCACTTATCTTCTTCATTGCGAGGGCATGGGGCGATTAAGTCAGCATCAGACACTGCCACATCCATTTTTAAATTGTTTTCAGTACAAAATGGAGGTGTTTGAAATAGGTTAGCTACGAAAAGAGAAACAGCATTTGGCTTGTCTTGCCACTGAAAATAGTTATGGGTGTATTGGCTAGAGGGGAATTTTAATGTCATAAGGGACAAGGATACAAAATCCATAAGGGAAGCTGGAAGACCATGTCTGCGGAGCAGCACTGAGGCACACTGGCTCAGTAACTGAAAGCCTCTCTCTGCAGCTTGGTGATTCTGTCTATTTGCCTATGAAAGAACCAGCTCAACTGCCACGAAATGGCAGCATGTTTCTGAGTCTAATAAATACAATATTTTTTCTGTATTTAAAAAAACAAAACAGAGACAACAAAAGGTAAATCCAGCAGATATACCAACCAGAATCCCCCAATTAGATGGATAACCCCAAATTTAGGAAGTGGATATTAGCTCGACATCCCAACATGGGTCCCCGTGGAGGTGCCGTCTCCCACCGCCACCACCCAAGCACTCTCTCTGCCTGGAAAATCTAGTTTTTCAAGAAACAAAATGGCTGCTAAAAAAATACCGAAGTGGGTAACAGCAACCTTCTTTATGAGCATCAGTTTGGACAGCACCAAAAGGCTGCGGGGACCCTCCTCGGGCTGCACCGGGCGAGCCCCAAACATCTCCGCTGGTGTTTGAGCGATGTTTTACACCTCTCTCCTCCCAGGGCGGTCACCGCGACGCACAGCCCGAAGCTCGCCGCGACGCACCCCCCGCGCCGCCGCCTGCCCCGGCGATGGCCGGCTGGAGAGGAGCCGAAGCGGAGCTCGAGGGTGACGTCGCTTCTACCCCCGCAAGGTCGCACGTGCAGACCAGATTGCGAGTGAGACGGACTCCGAAGTCACATGTGAGCTTACACAAACAGATTTTTTTTTTTTTACCCCGCCCCCCCTCCATCTCCCTCCTTTGTGCTGATCACAGAGTTGGCAGCTGGAACTGAGGCGGGAATACAACTCAACGTCTTTATTTTTCTGGCATTCCCTAGTCAGCAACAAATGTCCGAAAAAATGGTGTCATTTGGTCCTTCCATTTAATTTTACTTAGGAAAACATGCTCCTTTAGCATCTAATCTCGCTCACTGCTGAGTAATGTCGGCTTCGGGGCTTGAAGACGTTTGCCGGTTTGCAGGATCGAGCCCAGAAGCTTAGCGGGATGATGGTACCGCATTGCTTGTCGCAACGCAAACTTCCCTTGAAATCACCAGTAAAATGTATTTACTTTCATATGAAATTTGGGGAGTTGATTTAAGAGCGCTCCCTGTTTCGCCAAGGTATCAAATGTCATATGATGCAGTGGTTGTTATGGCAACAACCCTTTTTATATTGAATAGTAAATGGCTACGAAAAAGCCACATAATTTTATGGCTGCTCCCGAGGGATTGCATAACTAATAGAAAATCTCTCATTTTAATATATTTTCTGCTGCTTTCTTCCTTCCTTCTATTCTTTTTAAAGTGAAAAAGCCTTTGAGCTGAGGCTGGCCCCTGTCCCACACCAGGACACTGAGCTGGGGAGCAAAGGGCCAGAACAAAATCCTGGCGATTCAGTCTCCCGCGTCGAAAAAAAGAGCACGTCAATCAACGAGGCTCTTCTAGAATCGCAGCCACTGCTGCAGTTCATCTCAGTTAGAGCATTTGATGGTATAAGCCATCCCAACCTAACTTTTCTTTACGAGTAAATGGTTCAGAGATGGTTCCCGGGACACAAAACTTTCTATGATTCTATGATTCTATGAGCGGGATGTCTCCAGGGACGGATGCTGGGAGCGCAGTGCCACCGCCCTCACTGCATCCACCACTGGAACTTGCAGAGCAAAGCAGTTCAAATCGTAACATCACTCAGGTTGGAAAATACCCTGAAGATCATTGAATTCAACCAAATAAAACACTATATTCAGACAACCTCTACAGCTAGCTCTACAATTACCGAAACCTCATCTTCTGTAATTTCAGTCACCTCCAGGGATCGATTGACCTTGCCCTGCCAGCAGCCAGGCCGCTGGGCAGTGGGAATGGGCTCTCCCTGAAGCCGGCCGGGCTGCTCCCCACCGGGCTGCCGGAGGAGGAGCCTCCCAAACCCACACGTTTGTCCTGGCAATCCGCACAATGGGGGAAAAAAAGAAAGGCTGGAAAATCCTGGGAAAAGTTTCAACATGAGCTCAGACAAATTGTTCCTTCCGAGAGGGCCAAAGCTGAGATTTTCTTTCTTTTTCTTTTATTTTGTTTTCTCAGTCCTTTTTCATCTAATGTCAGCCGAAATTCACGGTAGGATTTCCTGGCTGCTCGACACAGCGCTGGTGCGCAGAAGCCCTTCCCTTCCGTGCTAGCTCGTGAGCACTGGTTTCTGACCGGGTGGGACAGGGCGGTCCCCAGGGCTGTGATCTGGGGACAGCCACTGCTGCATCCCCCGCGCTGCTGCGTGGCCTCGTCTCACCCGTGGACGCCAGAGCCGTGACATCTTCCCTTGCCCTTCCCCAGGCCAGCTCCCCACCCGCGACTGGCAGAAGGTCTCAGGACCTGATTCCGGTTAAACTTGACTAAAATCCACTGCGTTTGACTCCTAGAAACCAGTAATGTGACAACAAAAAGATTTCACGCAAGAGGTGTAAATCTTTTTATCAACCCAAGAACTCCACTGGTCGCTCCCTACCCAGCCAGTTCATCGGCACCCGCGGATCTGCTCATCGCTGCGAAGCACGCGCCCTCCCCCGCCGCACACAGCCGTTTTGTTGCGCCGCAGAAACACAGCGGACCATCTCAAACTTCACCCTGGGCCTTGTAACTTATTTGGGCACCGCTATTTCTCCTGTTAAGTGTAAGACATTTGCTAAAATGGGTGGCTAAAAGAAATAAATAAATAACCTTCTCACGGATATTCTTTCAGCAGAAGACTTAGTGATGCTCCAAAAAATTTGACCTCAGATTCAGGGCTGGACAAAAGGGTTTTTTCAAGTTTTAAATGCTTTGAGAAAAAAGCTAGTTTTAATAACGGGAGAGACATGTATATATATATATATATATATATATATATATATACACACACGAAATTCCTGTATATCTATCTTGTTTTTAAATATATATAAGAAAAAATGTATTTTCTATATATAAGAAATCATACAGATTAAAAAAGAAACCATATATGCATATATAAAAAAGAAATCTCTTTTTTACATAGATATAAGAAATTTTTAGCTGCAGATAAGGCTGTGGAACTGCTCTCTTGCTGCAGAGATCCTAGAGCCCTGCTCTAGTGAGGCCAAGCAGGACGCAGCCGGCGCGGCCGCGTCTCTTCCCAGCAGCCAGGACTGCGCCTGGGAGCTGCCGCGGCCCCGTCCCTTCGGCCGCAGGCAATCCGGGGCCGCGGGCAGGCTGCTGCCGAGGCGGCACATAAACCTCACACCGGCGAGGAAACTGCTTGGCCGCAAGTCATAAAGCAAACAAATAAAAAAAAAAATTCTATATAAGATGTGGGGTTTCGTCAAATTGCTAGGACATTCACCTAATTAAAGTGCCTGCGTGCGCCTGACAAGCAAAGACAGAAAAACGCTAAAATTTAATTAATAGAAAAATGAGGGGGAAACCCCAAGACTAGGGGGGAAAGTAAATCTTTTGCTGATTATCAGATAAAACCAAGTGAACAAATAATAACTCTGGAGACATATAACAAACTCATCAGCATTAAACAGTAAAGACAGTAAACAGCAGATTTTGGTCAAGAAAAACAGGAATATCACTTAAAATGTCATCACAAGTGACAGACAATTTATAATATCCTGTAGCTTTAAACCTCAGTAGGTTACATCTCAGAAACTAAAATAACCCCACACTTTTAAAGCAGATAAAGACCGTTATGGCAATTAAATGCTCCACCAGCAGCCAAGCAGTGAGGTAGGTAGAGGGTATGTAACAACCAAGCTCAGCAATACTGTGTTGAGGGGTGGTTAAATTAAATATCTACTTTTATTTGTCACAGTCTCCACTTCTAGTCTTCATTTATTACTTGTCTTTTTTTTCCCCACAGGAATATCTTTATATACTCTGTTTAAAAAGAAAAAAAAAAAGAAATTATTGCCAATTGATCTGGCCCCAGACTAAAACTGCCAGAAATACTGATGTGATGCTATCGCCCTTTCCAAGCTGGCCTGGCTGCAGGAGCCCATGAGAAAGGCTGAGTCCTCTGGCAGAAGTTTAATTTCAGTGGAGTCATTAACAACAACAGCAACAACAACAGCAGAGCCCCCTGACGTGATGCGCTCGCTCCTCTGCCGTCTCCCAGCGCTGCTCCGTGCCCACGAGCGCTGGCCTGACGTGGCTCTGTGTGCTCCCAGCCTGCCTAAAACCGGGGGCAGAGGGCGCCTGCTGTAAGGTGGGGTTTTCTTCCAGACACTTTGCATCTGGCGAGACAGGCTTCCCTCCGAGCTGCCATCCAGCTCGTCGTTCACTCCCCTGGATACTGAAAAACCCCGTGCGAAAGATCCAAGCAAAGCTGGGCTCCTGCGCTGGCAGCACGTCTCCGGAGACAGCGCAGGAGCCACCGACCGCAGCCCTCCCCGACACCAATGCGTGACAGGCGTCCTCGAGTCCTGCCTCCCTATCATGTACAGAGTGTAAAACCAAACTAAAGGTTTGTAACAATTCGAATTATTCCACCCTAATTCACAGCCTCTGCTTCCTCGCAGCAGCCTCTGAGTTTAAGGACACTGCTTAACCCTTGATGAGCGGGTTCTAGCCCTTGCTGGCCATCCTCGCCATCCCTCCAGGTGCATTAAGTACCCTTCTGCACATCATTAGGTACTTTTATGTGCGTTATTAGGTACCATACAGCAGGTGGGCTGGCTGGGCCAGGAGGTTGTTGGCTGTTGGGCATGGCTGCCGGTGCTGCGGGCACTGCGGGGCAGACAGCCCCCACACCCCCCGCAGTCCCGTGGGAGCAGGGACCCTTCCAGGGCAGCACTCGGAGCCGGGGCCGATGCCTGAGCATGCCGCGGGGTTATCACGGCTCTCTCTGCCGCCACTGTGCCCCAGGCACTCACGCTGTGCTGCTCAGCACTGCAAGTGGAAAAGAAAAGAGACGATTTTTGCTGCAAAAAGCTGCCAATCTCAGCGGCTGAAATAAAACCTGGAGTCAGGAGATGAAGAGCAGCCCAAACAGCAAAACAACAAAAAGCCTGATTAGTTGAAACAAGTTGCACGGGAGACCAACCTCACCACAGGTCCGAGCGGAAGCCCCTTGGCCAACCCCCCCATGTCCCTTCGGTGGCTTCAGGCCCACCCCGAGCATCCTTCACCTGCCGGGGCCGGACCACTGGCCGGCCATAAGGACCATCTCACGGGCACCCTCCACCCCGCTGTTTACATACTTTAAACCTCCGATGAAAGCGGAATTCCATTCATGAGCATTTATCACTACGGGGATACTCGTCAGGACTCGCTCGATGTTTCCCCACGCGCCCTGGACTAACCTTCCGAAAGAAACACAACTCTTACGTTCTCCTTCCTGATGGAGGGCTTATTTCTGCGCCTCATCTGCGGCTGCTATTAGCCAACCGATCCGTCAGCGCTTGCAGTGATCTAGCCTGGTTCACAATGAAGGAGTCGTTCCCATTTTTCACCTGGAAAACACAGCTAGGTGCTTCCCAGGCAGAACACCGTGGGAATGGGTAAGGGATGTGCCGCCCCTGCGCAGTTTGCTGACGCTTCGGCTTTGTCTCCGAAGACAGCGTGTCTGCAACTGCCTATTCTTTATGTGGCATTAGAGAGCGAGGCATCGGTACTGCCAGAATCCCTAACCCTGTCACTCACCAGCCCCATGTAAACCAGAGGCTCTATCAGCCTGATTATGTCTGCATGTAAAGATTTGGAAATACATAAATTAAGATTTTACTCTAAGCAGAGGTGGCTTACAATGCTTTCTTTAGGATCAGATAGACCTCGCCGTAGCTAAACATTACAGCGTCTGCTGATTTCTTAATCCACTCTCAACATGAGCATTGCTCAGTTGTTAAGCCTGGTGTGAAAGAAGCCTTTCATGGTTGAAAAATCCCCCAAGAGGAAAATCTACAGCCCACATTTTCAGGCCGCGGTGCGCGAGCTGGGCACAGGCTTACCTGCCGCAAGCCCTGCTCAACCAGAGCGCTCTGCAGGCAGATTCCAGTGCTCCGTGCTTAATTTCTTCGTATTTAAAATCTGCATGTTTTTATGTATCTGCACTGGAAAATGCCTCCCATGCCTCTGACTGTAACTGGTAATTTAGTGCAACAGGTAACCGGGCAGTGGAAGCAGCAGGAGCGAGGTTTCTGGGACTGAAGAGGAGCAGTTGGTGGCTGGGTTTTCCGGGCTGGGTGTCAGAACGCGAGGTCTTCCAGCGCCGCCCGTGAAGCATCGCCTCCCACCAGCACAGTAAATAATCTGCAGTCTAATTCTGTGCATTGCAGGAAGGGCTTCAGCTCCACGGCTATTAATGAAGCTGTTTAACTTACATATTTTAAGCCTCAAATGTACCTACCCTTCTCTTTACGAACTCTGTGGGGCTGCTTGCCCCCGACGTTAAGCAGCTATCGCAGCACAGGGAGTCAGGGCATGGATTCTTTTATCAACGAATTCATCGAAACCGCGCGAAATTTCTGCCTGCCTGCTTCCCAGGTGAGACCCCGGGTGCCCAGGAGCCGGGCACCGAGGAGCTGTGCCCCACGCCGTGTTTGTCCATCACTCCTGGGCCCCCCCACACCACGCGGGGCGGCTGCAGACAGGGACAGAGCCCGGCAGCCGGTCGTGCTCCAGCCGCGTCTGCCACCGCGAGCCCGTAAAACCCACCACGTCCTTCTTATGAGACCCCCAAAACACCACGCACACCCCGGCCTGACCCCAGGATCCGCTCCCCACGCTCGACATTAACCGATAGGAACAAGAGCTCCGTGCTTTTTTCCCCACTAAATAAGTGTCTGCCGAAAAAACGGTTAATCCAGAAAAGGAACATTTAGCACAAAGATATTTCGCCACGCACCCCTCCCCGGCCTCCTCGCCCCTACTGACCCCAACAGCAAGCGGTTCCTGCCCGAGCCCTGCACATCGGAGCAAAACTATGGGCAGGGATCTCTGCAGGATTTCGGGATGCTGGGAGGAGCTGGAGCCTGGGATGGTGGGAGCCAGGTAGGGAGCCCGGTGCCGTACACCTGTGGGCACCCGCAGCGGCCGAGGGTGCCGGGGAGGGCGAGCCGGCACAGCTGCCCGCACGCTAAAAAAAGCACCCGTGGCAGCTGCAGAAATCATCGCTCTGCATGGTTTTGAGGTTTGGAGCAAATCAAAGACAAAAGGAAACGGCAGGCAGGCTTCGCCGGAGCACGAGAAGGCCAACAAACCCTGTGGGTTTTCGGACTTGTTTTTCTTAGGGAGCTTGAAGAGAACATTCGCCATCGCTGGGAACAAATTCCTAGAAATGAGAAGCTGTTGTTATTCACAACGCAACGCCTTCGCGGGCAGGGCTGGGAGGACCGCGCCGGGCAGAGACCGCGCAGGCACCGCCTGGCCCAGCGACGTCGGCCGCCCGTCCCGTCCGACAGCAGCGGGACAGTTTGTGGGGTGAGCTGTGAGGAAAACTCACCGAGTCTGGCTCTGCTCCGTGTGCACAGCAAAAAGCAGAGCACCACTTCTCTAAATCAGATGATTAATTTAGAAGCCTAACGAGGAGCTGTCTGAGAAGGGGTTAAACCCCATTTAGCCAGGCATGTTGTCAGTGCCTGGGCACTTCTAACACTTTATTCCAGGCGTTCTCCCTGCGGCGTGGGATCACAGAATCACAGAATGGTAGGGGTTGGAAGGGACCTCTGTGGGTCATCTAGTCCAACCCTCCTGCTGAAGCATGGAGCGTGCTGGGCCGTGTGCGGGGCAGGACAGCTCGCCTGGCACCAGGGCACCGAGCCGGGCTCGTCTGGAGCGCGGGCACTGCTTCACGCTGCAGGTATCACCCCAAAACGCAACCTGGGGTCCTCTCCGTGTCGCGACGGAAGCCTGGCGGGAGGGCACACAGGCTGGTTGTTAAAAACGGGGGGGGGGAACCTTCCCTGTTGAAATGCAGCGTTAAAATCGCAGTTAAAAAATGACAAAGTCATGAAAAGCAAGCGTTTAACGTTGCAAAACCAACACTGCACATCCTGTTTGTTTTACGGCCACATCGAACATCCTGTATGTTTTATGGTTTACATTTTACAACGTAAACAGTCGTATATTAAGCTGCACAGTTAACCAAGAGAGAAGCAGAGGAGTGAAAAAATGCCACGTGCAAAGCCAGCAGGTCGGGACAGCTGCTGATACCAAAGCGTCGGCGTTTGCGGGCTGTCTGTAATTTTTACTGTGCAGCCCTTAACACAGTTGTTTCCATTTCGTTTCCGTGGTGCTTTCCCTCTTAAAGCAGAGTGAAGGGGCGAGACCGCCTGTGATTAATAACGTCAGCATTAAATGGTCCTGATGAGCCTTTGAAGTTCACACATGTTTCATTGGGGTCAGTAGGTTGGGGAAGAGGGTCAGTTCCCAGCGCGGCCGACGGCTTTGCACAGGGCTGGGTTATCACCATGTCACCCCGGCAGAGCCCGGCTCTGCCGCGGCACCGAGGCGGCGACGCGCGGGATCGGCTTTTTGAAGTCTGAAATTTGCAGAAAATTATGAACGCAGCAAAAATTCTGAATTGTTCACAGTGCTTTAAGCTGGTCGGGTCATCCCGCCTCTCGAGTCGGCCCCATAAAGCTCCATCTGCTTTAGCTGCGCCAGAATTGCCCTTTCTGCATGGCTTTTAGGTGGCATCAGGACGACTGGCTCCATGTGAGGAACCTGCTCTTTAGAGGCTTGGTGCCTGACCATTCTGCACGATGGTGACGCGTGAGCACTTTGAGCCAGACAGACGCACCCTTTCCCCCTCTGCACCCTTCTGCAGGACCTTTGCACAGCTCCCCTCACCCCCCAACCTGCTGCTGCTTGAAAGACCAGCGGGTTAAAAGCCACATTCGATGATACGAAGTAGATTCTCTTACCTGTGGTACCAGGAGGAGCTGATGACACTAAACCTGAAAGGATTTTAAACTCCCTCTTCCCCTCCTCCAGACAGCGAGGTTTGTTTATTTTCATGTGATTTTCAGCCCGGACAGTGCAAACCAGACAGGTCCATATTTTTCTATCATTATCTAAGCACGCGTTTGCCTGGCAGGCGGGAAGGGCCCTTGTGCTAAGTTATTAAACGCACTGTGGTAGATAACTGCGTGCTTCCCACTTCTGCATTCGCAACACACATGAATTAAGATTTTCCAAATAAAATACTTCATCTCTTCTACCGCTGCCAAAGCCAGCTTGGAAAATAACGAGTTTATGCAACCTGTTTCTGCGAGCTGTGTGTACTGCGCACAGCAACAGCCCGGCTGAAAAACCCCACGGCGCTGCCTGGAAAGTTCCTGGGCAGAAAATAAAAGGTCGGTGGCATCCGGCAGGCACCGACCGAGCGAGTCAGAGGCTGCGTTTCCAAGAGCAGGGAAGCACGCAGGCAGCGACTGCAGCCCCCCTCCCTCGACGTTAAACGCTCCCCACCCAGCTGCACTGGCAGCACAGAATAGAAGTTGCTCGGCGTTGTTAAAGGAACTGCGACATCCCAGCCAGCGTCCCAGTCTAGGCACGAACGCAGCGTCGCGGGCCCGCCTCTAACCAAAACCCCTGCAGAACATCTCTCTTACATGTCCGAAGGGATCCAGGTGGTTGTTGGTGAGTTTGAGCTTCTGAAAGGACACCAGCTGCCGCATCCAGTGCGCTCCCGTGGCCGGTGAGTCGGGGTGCACGTACAGCCGCCCCGGCATGGCCGGCTCTGCCTTCCCAGCCACCATCCTGCAAACACAGCGGTTACAGATTGCGTCACCTCGGCAGTGGTCACCAGCCCCGACGCAGGAGAGGGTTCTGTCCTCCAACGCAACCCAGCGACCCTCCCGCCAGCCCTGGGGCACAGGGGCTCGGAGAGGCTCCTGCTGCTCATGGGGGTTTCGGGGCTCCTCATTTCAGCATCACAGACTGGCCGAGTAACCCCGTCTCTGCTCCCGCCTGGTATTTCCTCGGGGCAGAGTCTCTACATGGCAATTGAGTTGGCTTTGGTCAAGGAGGAAGTCTCGTCTGGGTCTTTGGAGAGGATGAAGCCTTCAAAGGCCGTTCTGCAAGGGGCTATGGTCTCACACACTTCCCCAGGAGAAGGTACCTGCGAGCGGGAGCGGTACCGACATGGGCGGGCATCCTCTGGAGCCATGCAGGGCTCCTGCAGCCCCCAGCCAGGCGGCAGCTCCGGTGGGAAGGGGCTGCTCCCCACTCCGGTGCTGCATGCTGGCACATGGTGCTGCCCCTCGCACCCTTCTGCCAGCTCCCGGTGCCCCCAGACCAGCTCTCGCGGACACAAGGCCCAGCCATGAGACATCCCTTCGTGGCAGCTCCCCCATTACTGTGCATTGTTCTCCTCTTACAAAACACCAATAAAAGCAACGGTACCAAAAGCCACAGAGACTTTCCAGCAGCAATAAAAGGAAAAGGGCAAACGGCTCTAGGGCTGGCAAATGCTAAATTAAACGGAGTTAACAACTATCCATCATCTAGGGCTTAATGTTTAAAACACAAAGCGGCCGCCGTCCGCTCCTCTTACCCAGTAGCACTCCAGGACAAAAGCGAACAGAAAAGGGATTTTTTTTTTAAACTAGAGCAGCCCTCATGTGCAAGTACATTATTACAGCTTTGTAGGAAGTCACCAGGGTCGTCCCCATTAAGATGACTATGAAATTTTCCATTGCTCNTCTTCTCACCAGGCGGCAGCCGGTGGAAGGGTTTGGGAAAAGCACAGTGGGCAGCAGCAGCGAGGGAGGAGGGAGGCTGCTGGGCGTGCTTGGGGTCAAAACTCAATGACAAAACAACACCCTTCCTTCATCAGAAAGCAGAAATCATAGCTGCCTCTCGGGTTAGTAAATTTACTATCAACGGCACAGGGAAGGGAAGAGTAACAGAAGAGGAGGAAACTCCAGAGGAAGAATGAATTAAAAGAAAAAACCCCTCTAAACCAGATCTGGCACTGGAGTGTGGTAGGGGCAATCACTGCTCCCTTCCTCCAGAGCTCGGAGTGCACCACTCCACGTTTTGCTTTACAGCAAGGTGCCTAAAAGCAAAATACTACTATAGAAGAATATTACTAGTTCTCGACTCCTGTAGACACCTAAATTTTAAGGCCAAAATGCACCATTAGATCACCTAGTCCAGCCTCTGGTATAACGCAGGCTGGGGCTTTACCCTCTTACACCTGCACGTGGCCAGATGACCTATGCTTGGCCTAAAGCATCTCCTCTGAAAGGCATCCAATCTTGAGGACCTTGGAAATGAACAATCCACCACCTCCACTAGCAGTTTGTTCCAGCAGTTAATCACCCAGCCTGTTAAGAATATTTTATTGTATATTTGTCTGGTTTTAACTTCCAGCTCTTGTATCTATTGCTGCTCCATGAAAGAGAGCCCTGGGATGTTGGCATCCCTCCCGTGGGAAGGTATTTGTGTTGGTTTCTGAGTTTGCACAGCAAACGGTCAGTCCAATCGCAATATTCTTACGGAAAAGAAGGCAAACAGAAATGTTCTCTTACCATTTATTGTCACAGAATTTGTACCGGTGGTCGTCAGCCGGGACGATGTCGATCAACAGGATGTACTTGGTCTTGGGGTTCATTCCGGTCACTTTAACCTTGTAACTAGGAAACATCCTCCTTAGGAAGAGCAAAGGGTTAACACGTTAGTGAGCAACTCGGACCAGCGTGGGAACTGATGGAAACTTGGAGCAGCACCCCAAAAGATCCACCATGTGATGAATTCACNCTAGGACAAATGAGCTANGAAACATTATTGCTGCTTATACATCACCTGACTCANACTCACCCTTCCCAGAGCACGGGCTGCACAGGGCTGNTGCAAAATGGGGCACAGATANGGATGNGGGTATATAGTGGGGGGTTATGGGCCAGTGCCAGGAAAAGGTGGGTGTAGAGAGAGATATGGGGGGGTCAACACACCCCTCCTTACAGGAGGCTCGGACAGGGAGCCCTCACTGCCCCAGGAGGCTCCGCATGACTTACGGCAGCCCCAAAAACGCAGATTTCTTGTTGCAATGAATGTGCATATCTACACTTCAGAAGAAACGAAGCACACACAGCCTTCTCATTCACACGCTCCCAACGTCCCCGACACCATGTCCCACCGCATCATCTCCTAACGCAGTGGCTGAACCTGCGTTCCCCGCCACAGACTGAAAACTGAGGGTCGGCAAAGCCTGGGCGGGAGACCAAGGGTTAAACCCGGCAGTGGTGCAGACAGCGACCACTCCTCTGGCCTTCCTGAATTTCCCAAATTCACAGCAACACCGTTAAACCTGGTTTGAGCCAGGAGCACTGCAGAGGTCCCCTGCTGAAAATGCACCCATCCCACTGCTTTACCATTGACTTCAGTGGACACGTAGCAACCAACGCCAAACAGGGAATGTCACATAAACCAGTTTATCATTAAAGCATGTTTATATACATCTTACATATCTAAAGAATCTTTGCAATACTAACGAATATATTTTTATAAAGCTATGGCCGTGAAACCAGTATACACCACCGTGGTCTGGTCTTGCAATCTAAAGGAGATGGCCCTGATGGGTGTGGGCACTGCCATGGGCTTCCCAAGCCCTTGAGATTGCATCAGGAGCCGGGATTTGCAGGATCAGGGACTCCAAATTCTCTGAGCAACTATTTTCTTGGCTCCATCTCCCCAACCTCCTCCTCATCCAGTGAAAAACCCAAGGCAATTGAGCAAACTGCTTCACCGCAGCCTTCAAGCAACCAGCCAGTACAGAAAATTCTCCTTTCCACCGGCGTAAGGGGATGGAGGATGAGAATTGCTACATCATTCTAATTAGCCTAATTAATTAGGGCCCAAATCCTGATGTCATTTCTCCTCTGGACATCAAGGCCACTTTGTCCCCCCCCACTTCATCCCTCTCTCTCCCGTGTGTTGCCCACGCGCCCGGCTGAGTTAGCCCAGATCTGCAGCACCATTTTGTCGCTGCTTGAGGAGAAGGCAACAAAATGGGCCCTGTTCGAAATCATTTCAATTGACTCTTTTAACCGCCCTGCATAAATTCCAGATGTTTACCATGTAATTAGCCAGGACTAAAAAGGGGTGGTTTACCAATGTCCGTATTTGATTTTCATTCATAAACTCTGCACTCCTCTTAACCTTGTCCTCCTACAGGTAAGCACCTGGATAAATACAGTAGGACATTTCAATTTGCGAATACACAGCCCAATTCACACGTTGAAAAAAAAACTGCATAAGGAATCCAATCTGAATGCCAAGATTTTCATTTTTTTTTAAATTAGGCCTTAAAATGATATTTTAAAATGAAACAAAAAAAAGAGGAGAAATTGATTAAAAAACAGAAATTCTACGATTCGACAGTTACTGTATTGAAACAGTCCAACGTCCTGCATCAGGGATTTTATAACAGCTAGCTTCTGAATTTCTTCTTTTTCTCAATCATTTCATCCAAGCTGCTAAAGTAGCCGGACTGATATATTGTAAATGTTAAGTGCTTTTTTAATGGCATTTAAAATTAAGCTTCAGCATATGGAGTTCATATAGCATGGACATGCCTGAGTTTATAATGTTCTTTAGTATAGCCCTCTAAAATAAATACAAAGAGCCAAAGTACTACTATAATATATACAGCTGAAATTCTTTAAGGATAACAAATGGGGACTCACATCTGATTGAAGGTGTTGCTTAACTTGCAAACCGCTCGGTATCTTGCAGTGGTAGCATTGTACTCAGCAGTCGACAGACCCAGCTACAACCAAGTTTGCCAACTCTCCACATTCTTTTCCAGGAAAACACAGGGTAGATTTTAGTAATTTGGCTGTGCACGGACATTTCATCATTATTATTAGCTGCTGCATTTTGGCCTTAAAAAAAGAAATGCGACTAATGTGCTGTCCAGGGACTTGTCAGTTTAATTTTCTTAATGAAAACATATTTCTCAAGCCGTTGGCAGAGACTCATTTAGTAAATATCTCTTTGCAATACGATACAAACATGGGTTGTGCATTTCTGGTGGGAAGGCATGACAAACTGAAGAGCCGGGTCCAAGAAAATGCAGTCATAGCATTTCAATTAAAAAAAAAAAAAAAAAAAGAGCAAGAGAGAGCACCTAATATCGCATCTTGGCCCTTATTAAATGTTCTGCTTGAAAGAGGGGAGCAGAAAACCACGGCGGAGGCACGGGGCTGCACCAGCCCTGCCCGGGAGCGGGGCTTTGCCTACAGTGGGTCTATAGATCTTCCCGTCAGCCCTGGGAAGGGGCCAAAAACCTGCCTGCTTCCCCACGTTTACTCCGGGTCAATGGAGCTACTCACAGCCGTAGGCTCTACGCTCAGTAGTAGCTCTGCATAACCGGCCCCTCTGCCAAATCTCCGCAGGCAGGAGCTCTCGGGCGGATGGGCGTCTCCGCAGAGGACGCTTCGCTTCAGCCAGCTTTCCCTGACAATAGCTTGCTTCATCTTCTATTGCTCGGGGACCAGCAGTGGCAGAAGTAAAACCCAGCGCTGCAACAAAAGTTTGCCAACATCTTGCCAAGCTCTGGGAAAGCTCAGCCCAGCTCTGGTGGGAGGTCTGAAGCAAGACCCGGGCAGACCCGGATTTCATCCACCCTCCTTCCCACCACAAAGCACGACTCCAAACTGGGCGAGAGCTTCGCTGTGTGGAAACCGGTTACAAATGTTGGGAATTTGGGGCTTCCCGGGGAGCATGTCCGGGCAAGCGGCATCTGATCCTCAGCAACACCTCCTGCGCCGAGAGCGGCTGCAGCCCTGCTGCAGGCCTGCGAACGGGGAAGCTCAGCGAGGCTGAGCACCGGGCACATGTGCAACACAGGACAAACCAACGCTTAGGCGAAGCTTAAGCCACCAGTAAGCAGGAGGTGGAGAGCAGCAATCCCTGGCCTCATCACCTTTTGTTCACACCCAAAGCCTGGTCGGACACGGTGTCCCTGGGCTGCAGCAACTGTTCTGAACGTGCAAATGCTGCCATCACCCCTGGGGTGGGGGGCTCCAGGACCGGACCGCTTTCTTCCCCTTGGTGCTCGCTTTTTTGAAAGCCACACGAGGTGTGTGTCTAGCCCACCAGCACACACTGGATGCTCCCATCCAACACTGGGCAGCCAGCGGGACCGCCCGGGGAGCAGGACCCCGGAGCCACCACCAGTCCTGCAGCTCCTCTGCCTGCCCAGGGACCAGCCACCAGCCCACGGCGTGCCTGGGCGACAGCCAGCCGTGCACGGGGACGCGGCACAAGCAGCCAAGCTTCAGCCCCGACAGCCTGTTCTTCTGCAAAGCATCGAGTCAGTAGACTCCAATTTTGGACAGGTTCAAAACCCACTTCTCCCTCCCTCCAGCTCAACTGGGTGAAGAAGTGACCGTCCAGGCTCCTCAGCACCGTCCTGACGGTCTCCTACGCTCCTCAAAGCTCTCTGCCGGGTTCGGTGGCTCCGACAGGCGCGTTTCTACCTCCCTCCCCGCACTGGCAGGGGCACGGTGCTGCTGTGCGGCGGCGGCAGCTCTCACGGCCCTTCGGCGGGGAAAAATTAAATGACTTCTTACATTCACATGAGAAAGCTGCCCTCGGAGAAAGCGATCATTGGAGAAAGGCAACAGTGCCTCACCCCTGCGCGAGCGGGACATCTGATACGGCGTTAAAATACCACGGTCGGGCACCCGGTCGCTGGGGGCTGAGGCGCAGGGGGATGCCCTGGGGAGGGCAGGGGGGCTGAGCCGGGCTCTGGAGATCGCGGGCTGGCATCACCAGGGCTTGGCACCACACTGCCACAGCCCCAGCTAAACCCTTCCCCGCGGCTCTGCGCAGATGAAATGTAGCAAAACCAGTAAAAGCCAGGAAAATAAACAAGCAGCGCAATTCTGTAGCCCTCCCAAGCTTCAAAGATGATGTGCGAGTGAATTATTTGTTCTGATAATGAAGCAGTCATTGCTTAGCTAAGTTTATGCTAGGCACATTTTATCTCTACATGATATTCACAAATTGTTTTAAAATGAACTGTTAGAATAAGCATCTCTTGTTTATTTATTTATTCTATTACTATCCAATCCCCTTAACCATGGAGCAGTTACTGGAGCCAAAGCTTCTATTATGTTCAAACAAAGTTTAATTAATGTGTAATTGGTTGGTTGGATTTGGAAGTGAGCGATAAGAGGAAAGCCTTGCTTTCATTTGGGGCAGCGGTTCCCAGCCTTTCGGGCGCTCCAGGCTTGGCGCTTCGTGGGCATCTTGCGTTTTAATCCCCGTGCAAGCAGGCCTGGTCGGTCCTGGAGAGCTGGGCAACTGCAAGGTTCCCAGGTCCAACGAAGTCTTATTTTCTGGGGCAGGGGATAGCAATCCAGTGCAGCCAGAAAAGCCAAGAGCATCAGAGCTGACCTGAGCACCGACTGCGCCATGCTGCGCGCCAGGACCTGTGTGTCCCAGGGACACTGGCTCATGCCTTGGTACTGCTGGGTGACAAGGTGGCCTCTGCAAACTCCTGGGGTGTCACTGCCCTCCTGCTCACAAGGATTTGATCTGACCCTCCTTGCTTACATGCAAACGTCATTTCTGATGTTCCTACTGATGCATTAGCTGGGAAGGGTTTTCTCTGACCAGCATGCAGTAAGCAAGGAAGCCATAGGGAACTCAACTGGTATTTCCGTAGAGAAAACTGCATGGAAACAAGACGCCTGAGCCCTGTTGGAGCAACCCAAGTCAAGTCCTCACCAAAGGCTGTCGATGCTCTCTGAAGCCTGTGGGAATGTGCGGGCCAGTGCTCACTGCATCTCCCTGTGGAGTGGATGGTGCTTCAGCTACTACCGCACCCTCCCTTCTGTCCTTTCAGGGGGTAAAAACACCCCCCAGTCCTTCAGCAGCTCAGCAGGTGAAGTCCTATTTTCAAAAGGAGTTTTGATAAGACAAAGATTTCCAAAGACAGACAGTGATTTTACAATCCCTGATTTTGGGGTGATCAAGTAAAGTGTTGACTGGATTTTCAGAAGCTCCTGTCCAATGCTGTCTGGAAAGGTGAT